>Ga0307433_1000224_pt1 | contig 51450 bp, 34 predicted proteins | sample SalMarWE160210MG_FD_202166 | JGI IMG/M metagenome (GOLD analysis project Ga0307433, IMG submission 202166) | Salt marsh sediment microbial communities from the Plum Island Ecosystem LTER, Massachusetts, United States - WE1603-210 | ecosystem: Environmental > Aquatic > Marine > Intertidal zone >...
GGATTCGCCGCGTTTCACATCGCCTTCGCCGCGGCGATTGTCACCCTTTTCGTAGGCATATCCGGCTTCATCGTTGTGCCGCTTCGACGATTGAAGGTGATGACAATACCGGAGTTTTACGAGATGCGATTCGGCAAAGACATCCGCATACTCGGCGGTATTATCCTGGCACTTTCGGGCATCCTCAATATGGGCATGTTCCTGAAGGCCGGCTCGCTGTTTGTTACCGGTGTTACAGGTATGACATCGGAAGTTCATCTAAAGATCGTTATGACGGTTCTGCTGTGCATGGTCCTGCTTTACACAACCTTAGGGGGAATGGTGTCCGTTGCGATACTCGACTATATCCAGTTCGTGGTGCTGTCGTTCAGCCTGCTCTTTGCCAGCGTTATGTCAATCAGATACTTAGGCTGGGACAATATCATTGACACGGTTACGCGTGAGATGGGCCAGAGCGGATTCAATCCCTTTGACAAAGCAGGCTTCGGCTGGACATACGTCCTCTGGATGTTCTTCATGGGCCTTGTAAGTTGTGCCGTCTGGCAAACCGCCGTCATCCGGGCCTGCTCGGCAAAAAGTACCGGAATTGTGCGGCGAATATATATGCTATCTTCGGTAGGTTTTCTTATCCGGTTCCTGATCCCCTACTTCTTCGGAATCTGTGCCCTGGTTTTTATTGCCAATAATGCAACGCTCAAAGACGTATTCCTGTCCGCCGACGGAAAAGCAAATTCCGATTTGTCACTAACAGCAATGCCGTTCTATTTGAGTCAGATCCTGCCGGCGGGCTTTATCGGCATTATCTCGGCGGGAATGCTCGCGGCGTTCATGTCGACACACGACAGCTATCTTTTGTGCTGGAGTTCGGTGCTCACTCAGGATGTGGTCGCTCCATGGTTTAAAAAAGGCCTGTCCTCGAAGGCGCGACTCCTGCTGACAAGAATCTTCATCGTTGCAATCGGTATCTTCATACTCATCTGGAGCCTCTGGTATCCACTAAGTCAGGACCTATGGGACTATATGGCCATTTCCGGCTCGGTATACTCTATCGGGGGATTTGCGCTGCTGGCCTTTGGGTTGTATTGGAAGCGGGCCAGCAGAGCTGGGGCGTATCTTGCGCTGACATGCGGTTTCTTTGCACTCTTTGGTTTACCAGAAGTTCAGTATAAGTTAGGGTCTTTGTTTCATCCTGTGCAGCGTCTTTTGGGATTCACAAAAGAAATTCCTATTGAGAAATTGACCGACGGAATGTGCTTGGTTAAGGAAGTCCTGCCCGGTGATGAGATCGCGATGATATACCTAATTCCCAGTGCCATTATCGGCCTGATCGTCCTGGCACTGGCGATTGTCCTGATGATTGTCGGATCGCTGCTGCTGCCCGACAAGAAGGGACGATCAACTCTTATGAAACAAAGGAGCAATTTAGATGGATTGGATTAAAATTTGGACGTTCTTTTTCTTTTTGAGCCTGGCGCTTTTTGCCTGTCTTTCGGTTGTTGTTACAATCGGGGGATTCTTCAACATAAGATCGCTGTTCAAGGATCTTTCCGCCGCCAGGCAAAAGGCAGAGCGCTCGCAGGTCGGCGATGATGGACAGAACAGGTAATGCGTAGCCTCTCACTTTAAGTGAAGGTTACAACAGAATGCCCTGTTCGATTCAAGCATGTCCTGCTTGTCTATTATCATCGACTGCACGTTGCGATTGTGGCATTCTCATTACCTGAACAGAATATCCGGCAAAGGACCGCTATGGCAAAAATGACTTTCAATCTCGATGAACTCACACAAATCCTGATTTCCAACGAACTTTTACGCGGAGAGATACTACGCCCGAAAGTTGAAGGTGATAGAATTCATTTTGTGATAAAGACTAATTCATTCATTCTGCCGTATATTCCCGCTTCGTTAGGATACATGGGTTTCAGCGATAACCTCGCAACATTTGAACTTACCATCGTGAGCAGCTATCTAAACAAAGCCGTAAGCCGGCTCAAAAAAATACTCCAGCTAAAATTACCGGTATACATAAAACTTGAGTATCCGAAAATATTCGTCAATGTAGACAAGCTGCTTAAAGAAAAAAACATAAGGGGTATTCAAGTCAAAGATGTCTCTTTTAAGGGCGGCGAGTTTACGATTACAACATATAACATCTGAGCCTTTTCGTTTTCGATGGAAGGAATTTCCAACAGTAGAAGCCGCCTTGCAATCAGCTTCTTTGATTGGGATAAGAAGTCATGGATGAATCATATGTTTCCAGCCCGATTGGAGTCTTAACGGTTCTCTGCGGAGTAGGAGCATTTTTCTTTTTTCTCGAAGAACGAACCAAGTGGAAGCTTTTCAATTATTTTCCGCCGCTGATATTTATCTACGCCATACCCGCCATAATGTCAAACACAGGTGTATTAACCAAAACTTCGGTGGTGTATGACTGGCTCAGCTCAACCGTGCTGCCGATGTTTCTGATAATAATGCTTTTGAAGGTGGACGTCGCATCGACAATCAAAATGATGGGCAGGGGCATCTTCGTAATGCTCTTCGGCACCGCCGGCGTCGTGCTTGGTGCCCCGATAGCATTTCTTCTTGTCGGAAACAAACTGCCTGAAGATTCATGGAAGGCTTTTGGCTCGCTCGCCGGCAGTTGGATCGGCGGCACCGGCAACATGGCGGCCGTCACCGAAGGGCTTAAAACGAGCGGCCAGGGATTCGGGCTCGCCGTGCTGGGCGACAATCTTGTCTATATGGTATGGCTGCCGATTCTGCTGGGATCGAAAAACTTCGCCAAAGCGTTCAATCGTTTTACGCGGGTGGACAAAAAGCGAATCCAGATGCTCGATATTACCCGGGCCGAAACGCAGGAATCAAAGGAACACGTCCGAATGAGGCATTTTCTATATCTTCTTGTGCTGGGCTTTGCTTGTACATGGGCGGCGGAAATCCTCTGTAGCCAATTGCCTGAGCTTCAACCGATTTTAACAGCCTCGACATGGAAGATTTTGCTGATCACTACAATGGGCCTTCTGCTTTCGCTCACTCCGGCAAGGCACATCCCCGCAAGCCACGAGCTTGCAATGGCCCTTGTCTATATCTTTGTCGCGAACATGGGGGCCAGGGCCGATATATCCGGACTTACAGGTTCTGCCGGATGGTTCATTCTCGGATGCTACATCTGGATAGCCGTGCACGGGGCTTTTTGTGTCCTTGGTGCATATCTGTTGAGAGTGGACATTCATTCTACCGCGATTGCGAGTGCCGCGAATATTGGCGGAGCGGCCAGCGCGCCGGTGGTTGCTTCAAGTCACAACGAAAAACTCGTGCCGGCAAGTATCCTTATGGCCCTTATGGGCTATGCCATCGGAACCTACGGAGCATTTCTCGCTGCCTGGCTGTGCTATCTATTGAGCCGCTGAAAACCTGATAAGCAAAACATCCGGACACAATCCCCCCAACGCGGATTTGGCAACAGGAAGGTTCCGAAATCGTAGGAAACCAGTAAAATCACTGGAAAATTCAGGTCAAAAATTGTATAATAAGTGTTGTTGACAAGCCGCATTTGATGATGCGGCTTGAATATTATCAATTGTATATTAAGGTGGAGTGGCCATGTGTTTTAGAATTCGTTTGCTGCTTTTAGTTCTCCTGGTTCCATGTCTGACTCTGGCCAGGGGCGATGATCCCGAGCCGGCAGGGGCATGGAAAAACCAGATCGATTATCCCAACGAAGAGTTTCAAAGCTGGACGTCTCCTCCGTATGTCAAGTTTACGATAATAACCAAGGAAGGCTTCGATCCGAACGTCGTGTGCTACCAGGACTGCCGGAATTACGAATACCACTTTGATTTCGCGCTCGAACAGCTCGATCCATTTATCGGCATGACAATAGAGCAATTCGATAACGTCACCCTGCATGAGGCGGGCCAGCAGGCGGTGCTCGGCGCAGTGATTCTGTCCCCATGGTCGGACCCGCCGTTCAATGAGTATGGCATACAGCTCGTCCGAAACGATCCCTATAGCCGTGAAGAAATCGTCCGTATGTTCAATATTGTCAAGGCTTCGGTCATAGCCGAGCCCAACGTCACAGCGTATTATTTCCCGACCTACGAGCAATACACGGTGGCCCAGCAGAATCGCGACTGGTTCGAAAGTCAGGGCATACCGATCGGCTCTACCGCCCAATGGGCCGAAGGCAACATCAGCTATTCGGACGGCTGGGCTCTTGGCACGCTAAAATTCTTCGCCGGCAGCGAAATCCAGGCGGCCTTCATCAACGGCGATTTGCTGCCGGAAGATATCCTGCTGACCGACGGCGTGCCGGCCGAGATTCCATCCGTTGCCGGAATTATCTGTTTGATGCCCACGACGCCGAATTCTCATGTGGCCATACTTGCAAAATCTCAGGGCGTGCCCTTCGTTTACCTTGCGATTGAGCAGGATGCGGTCCGTGCGCAAGGCCTTGTGAATCGCAGCGTATATCTGGCCGCTTCGAGCGAAAACATGCAACTCTTCAGCACTGTCAAGCTGCTCGATGCCGACAGTCTCAGCGAACAGGAAAAAGCTTCGCTCCTGGAACTGAAACAGACTTCACCAATAACAATAACACCGATGACGCACTGGGGACAGTTCTGGGCCGACACGAATGATTTGCAGCCGGCCGATATCGGATATGTCGGCGGCAAGGCCGCGAACTTCGGTATCCTGCGCCGGGCAATCCCGGACAATTCGCCCCAGGCCATGGCGTTTTCATTCGACCTCTGGAATGCCTTTCTCGACCAGACTCTGCCCAGCATGGCTCCGGCCGTACTGGCACCGGGCGGATACACTCTTATCTGGGCCGATGACGACACCGAGCAGGGACCTTTCCATGCCGGTTTCAAGCTGAGCCGGTCGGGTGAGGATGTAGGCCTTTTCGATAGCGACGGTCAAACACTCATCGACGGCGTGAGTTTCGGACCTCAGCAGGAAGATATCTCATACGGACGATCCGTTGACGGCGGAGATCTGTGGCAATTTTTTGAGAATCCATCACCCGGCGCGGCTAACTCGCCGGCCGGCGACAGCAACAACCTGGTAATCAACGAATTCATGGCTGATAATAAAACGACTATCGAAGACCCGGCCGAAACCGGCGCATATCCCGACTGGATTGAGCTTTATAACGGAACGAGCGACACCATCATCCTTAGCGGGATGTTCCTGACGGACGACCTGAACGATCCGACGAAGTGGCAGATTCGCTCGCCCTTAAACGGAGGCACCATTCGAGAGCACATCGCCCGGCTTCTGTCACAATACACGAGATATCCGCCGGCGGACATGAAAGGATTGTCCAGAGACCTGGCGGCAATTCGCAATTTAATCGAAAACTCGACTTTCACCCAATTCGACCCGGAGATAAAATCCGCCGTAATCGACGCCCTTGAGACTTTCGGATTCGATCCCGGCACGAACATTCGTTTCCGCAGCTCGACCAACGTCGAGGACAGTGAAACGTTCACGGGGGCGGGTCTCTACGATAGCTACAGCGGCTGCCTGGCCGACGATCTGGACCAGGATGACGCCGGCCCCTGCGCCTGTGACGCGTCGAACGACGCCGAGCGCGGCGTTTTTCGGGCCATTCGAAAGGTTTTCGCCAGTTTCTATAACGACAACGCATTTCTGGAGCGGCTAAAGCATGGTGTCAACGAGGCCGACGCCGGCATGGCCCTGCTAACCCATCACTCGTTCCCCGACGAAATCGAACTGGCCAACGGAGTCGCCACGATGGAAAGAAACCGGGGCACGGACTGGACCGCGAACGTGGTTTGCCAGAAGGGAGCGGTATCGGTCACAAACCCGCCGCCCGATGCGATCCCCGAAGAGGTCCGGATTGATATCAGCCATTTTCAGGGTGCACTTCCGTGGCTTCTCCAGCGATCGAGCCTGGTGCCGCTGCGCGAGAATACGGTGCTCGAATGGGAGCAGGAATATATTGAGCTTTACGATTTGTTGGCCGCGGCCGCGGAACAGTATTGCCAGGTCGTGCAAAAAGACGATCTCCTTCTGGACTTCGAGTTCAAGAAGGTGGCTCCCGAAGGCAAGCTCATAATCAAACAGATTCGAGAAATCCCGCAGCCCGGAAACGCCGAATATACTACGCCTTACATGCTCTCAGAGCCAAGAGAATATTGGTCGCTGCAGGGCAGGGGAAGCAACGTACTCACAAGCCACCGGTTGAAATCCCGCTGGACACTCAAGCCGAAAAATATCTGGCTCAGCGAGGACAATCTGCAGCAATGTATTTACGATACGGTTGACATCGAATTTGTTGCTGACGGACAAATCCAGCAGGTCTCCATAGACCTGCCATCATTGCCCGGAGCAGCACACACCTATGAACCGCCGGAATGGGAATTCGACCAGTATGCGGTGACCGATACGTGGCGATTCGAAGACATTAACAATCCGCGGACTTACCGGCTCCGCACCGAACCACTGTACCAGAGCGTCATGAAAGATCCGATTGTTACACCGGACGACCTGAGAATCGGTATAGAAGTCGAATACGAAAGTCCCGTGCTCATCGATGACGTCACCATAACGTCAACTGAGGGGACGGCTCTCTATCAACCGTGGGAACCGACCGAACAGGACTTCATTGATACATGCTCGTTGGACGATCCCAATACGGGCGTATCCGTGACCGTGCAACACTATGCTCGCTGGAGTATGATGGGCGGCACACCCACTTCTGTTCAATTCGATCAAACCCGCATCGAAGGACTAACTACCGAGCCTATTGTCCTGGCCGGCTACTTTTCCCAGAGCTTCGGAGGCGGGTCTCATCTGTGCCCGAAAAACTTTCTTTTCGAGCCGGCGCTGGAACCCGGAATCTCGCAGGCGATACTCGACGAGCTTAAAGATAAAAACGTTAAATATATTTACTATACGACCGGCGCCCGCGAATGCCGCCCCACCGAATGGCAGGACACGCCGCCACAAATCATACTCTACGGATTCGACACCGATTTTTAAGATCGTTTCACAAAAAGACAACCGGGGCCGATACTGAAAGCAAACAGTACAGGCCCCGGATCAATTTTAATCCCGGCGTTATTACCGTTAAAGCAACGTTTATTCGCCGGCAGCTTCTGCCTGCCGGTACAGCCGAATGTCATCGAATAACACACGACCCGAACCGCCGGGTATCGTCAGATTACCTCTGGTCCCGAAGCCGATCATGATTTTATCGACGTCCGTCAAATCCACGCCCTGATCGGCAAAGCTCTGCAGAGGAATAATCCACTCCGTCCACACATCGACCGCCGCAACAAGGATATTATCGTGGACAACCACGGCTGTCTGGCCCGTGCTGTTTGAAATTGCCACATACATCGATTCAACACCGTTTTCCAAACTGCCGTAGAACCACAGCGACAATTCCCCTACCGATTCGGCGGTCCAGTCCCGCGGATAACTCAATGCCTTTTCTATCTCTGAATAATTAGCGTAGCCCTGTTTATTGTTGTCATAGAAAAACGGCAAAGAGTACATGCCTCCATGAATAACCGTACTATCAAGCGGAAACCACGCTGTATCATCGCCAACAGCCGAGCCGGTCCCGTTGCCGGCGAAATAAGGCAGAGTATCCGGCGTGCCGTAACCGAGCCCATCGTGCCATGAGTACCAAATCTGGTTGTCACCGGCATCGTAGTCTTCGAAGTCATCAATGACAATGAAATCACCCGTTGAAAAGTTCCAGAGGCTGCCAATCCACGGACTATCGGGATTGAGAGCATTGACTTCGTCGATGCGCCAATAGTACGTTGTATCCCATGCGAGTTTGCCGGGCTCATAGCTCTCGGAACCCAGCGCCTGTGTGCCCTTGTATTCGGGTGAAGCCGTAGTGGCATTAACAACCGCATCTTTATCTGTGCCGAAATATATCTCGTGCGAGGCGGCAAAATCTCCCGGATGCCAGGTGAGCACCGGCATCATTTTCGCATCCTCAGCACCATTTGCCGGGCGCGGTCTGCCGGCCTTAACGGGCGACGATAATGCGGCCTGGGGAATGATCTGCCGGGGCCGAACGCTGTTTTGCCAGTATAACCCTGCAGTCGCCGTGTCCGCGCCTTCGAAATACTCCATTCTAATGTTGCAGGTTGTGCCACCGATAAGCTCGATTGGTTCGCTATCAAGACTGCTTGTGGTGGGATTGTCCCAGTAATCAATGATGAGCTGGTCGTCCAGCCACAGTCTGAAACCATTATTGGCACTGATACGGAATATATACGTGTCCGTGACGTCCACTTCGAGCACGCCGCTCCAGCGGGCCGAGAATTCATCCACATTGATATTCTCCGCCGGAGAGTTTACGCCGCGGGTGGTGCCGTTACCCCAACTGAAGTCGATTTGTGGATCTATACGAGTCAGTGCCGGCTCACCCGCAAGGCTCGCGTTGTTAAAGAATTCCGCCTTGAGTCCGCCAGTCTCCCCTGCAATGGTGAAACTCCAGATATCACCTGTATACGTGACCGCACCATCGAACTCATCAACACGCCAATAATAAGTTTTTTCTCTTTCGAGCGTACCCGGATCAAAGCTCGTCCCAATTACAACTCCTTTATTAGTATCACCAGTTCCGGCCTCGACATCAGCGAAATTATCCCCGAAGTACATATAGTGCATTTTTGCGAGGTAACCGGCAGTCCAGGCAAGAGTTGTGTCCGGATCTACGAATTTTACACCATCAGCCGGTTCGGGTTCATAGGCTTTCTTAGGCGGTACCGTGAAGCTCCATACAGGGCCTTTCCAGGGACTGCCCGGATCGGCTTGATTTACTTCATCTATCCGCCAGTAGTAAGTCGTTCCCGGAACCAGGCCATCCGGGTAAGGATAGCCGGGGAAACCCGCTACGAAAAACGTATCAGGCTGATTAAATTGGAATGTCCCGCCTGTTCCATCGTTGACATCTTCGAAATTGTCGCCGAGATAAACATCATGCGAAACAGCAAAGTCGCCGGGCGAGAAGCCAAGAGTTATCCATGTATCCGCATGGAAGATGCCGTCCTCAGGTATGGGGCTCGTAGCGGCGTAAACGGGCTGGTGCGGGATATCGGCACCGAAGTGCACACGGTCGATCCAGACCTTTCCATTAAGGCTTGCCCCGGACGGTGACCACGAAGGCCCCTTAATCATCAGGTATAGATTAAGACTTTCGTTTTCACCTGCGCCTATAGCCGCGCCGGTATGGGTGTAATCAATAACGTAATCTGTTTTCGTTGGTGTCAACTCCACGGTCTGGTCCAGAAAAGTCGGGTAAGACGCATTGTTAATATTTCCCTGAAGCAATACAACCAATCCTCTGACTTCCTCGGCTTTAGCGGTAAAACCGATAGGATATGTTTTTCCGGGCTCGGCAACCAGGCCTCCCTGGGCAATTCCTATGCTGGTAAGTACCGAGGAGTTGTAAATATCAATCAACGCCGAGTTTTCTCCTGACAAACCGCCGCCCTGCGAGACTTCCACATTGAAACCTTCGGTGGTATTCAGGTAGGTATATATGCCCCAGGATGCTAAGCCATCGTCAAATTCAGCGTTTACGATCTGATTTTCCTGGCCTAAGACAACTGACCCGCTCAATCCGAAAACTAAAACAAAAGAAACCAAACAAATCAATTTCCAATACATAATAAGTCCTCCTTATAAAAGGTTGGGAAAATGGTGCTTTTGCTACACGCTAAAGCAACCGATGGTAATTCTCGTCTTCACCAAATTTTATCCATGTTTGTTTAGGATAAAGTTCGGCTAGTCGACGCTACCTCCTTCCTATAAAACCGAAATCAAGCTGAAAAGCAAAGTTCGTTATTCCTAATAAGACGAAGCCGGAAAGCCAAAAATCCACAAACTTCGCCTACCTTAGTATATACTAAATCCGCTACCCCGCCGTCAAGGGAAATTTCAGAATTATACAACCAACAACTCAAAGATTTATCGCGGCAAAAGCTGGCGAGGCTATAGAATGTAACTTATCATGACAATTACTCTGAATTTTCTCATATATGGAATGGTGTTTATTAAGTTTGAATATTTCGAATTTGGATCTGTCAGTGCCTTTTTCTCAGCATGAAAACGCCGCCGAGACCTAAGAGACAAATCGTGGCCGGTTCCGGAACAACTTCCAATTGCATGTCAAAGTATGTTTGTTGTCCATGATCTTCAGCCAGCACAGAGACCGTGTTGGTCCCGAGCTTCAAATATTTAGAGTCTAATTCAAATGTGTACTCCCATAGAGACGTGAAGTACTCCCCCGTGTGATTGAGAACTTCTTTACCGTTGATGAATATCACACAGCCATTATCAATTGCCAGATCAAGACGCAGATTTTCTGTCGGCAAAGATTCGAGCTGGAAGGACTTGCGCAGAGCTAAATCTGTCCCCGGAGTCCATAATGTGTTAATTGTCCCTCCCTCGGGCACTCTTTCGTAACCGAATGCGGCCTGCCCTTCAGTCCAGTCGGCATTGTCCCAGTCGAAATCGGCATATTCAATGCTTGTTAAGATATAATATATATTGAAATCAAGCACGCAGTAATCCCAGGTGTCTTCCTGTTGAATCAAAGGCATACCGAATACCGGCATCGTGAAAAGTGCCGTAAATACAAGACTGAATAAAAGAATTCTCATTTTTCGTTCCTCCATACTACAACTAAGTTGTGTTCTATGCAGAGAGACACTCTGCCGAATAAGGGACATTTACCTGCACTCCTTAAAATAAGGTTATCAAAAACGGGCGATTTTGTCAACAAAAAGTCCCGTACACAAAAAAATTTGTTTCAGCAAAAGCTAAGCCGGCCATAGAATCAGGCTTTTGCTCAAAGGACCTTCTGTTTGGCATTATCAATTCACGTCGCATACGGGTACTCCTGTGGATCTTAATTCGATTCTGCATCAGAGCATCCCTTGAGTTTCGAATTATTTTTGCTTCCCGGTTTTTTGCTTTCGATACGTTCGGCGTATAAGAAATAAATGCCGGGGCCGAAAGAAATGAGCATTACGGCAAGGCCCGTGGCAATTCCCGTCGCAGTGAGATGACCAGCACAACAAACGTCCTTGTGTCTGACAATTATATGGCTGGGCACGGCAACAAGCAGTTCAAGTATTGTCCCACGGAGCAGCCATTTCATCAGTCTGCGAATATAGCTGCGCGGGTCGGCGTTGCGTGCAAAAGACCGGAATATGCAGGACCATACTATCCAGTTGACCAGAAGAAAAATCAGGGCAAGCAAGGGAACTATACCATCGATGGAATCATCTCCAAATATGGCCGCGGCAATCGACCATACAATACCCAGCACCACTATGGCAAATAAGGCCCCTGCTGCTATAGCGGTAAGCCAAAGGCCCCTTTGAGGTCTTGGTCTCTGTTTTACAATCCTGACCGGGATTATCAAAAGCAGCATCTGGCTTACGATGAGAATTGCGCAGAATATCCAGAACGGCCAAAACTCGCTATAAAGCATTAGGATAGAATCGTATACTTCCTCAAGGTCCGGGACATCCGGATCGCTAAGCCAGAATACCATAAATAGTACGGCAGGTGCGAAAACAGCCGTCACCCAAAGTGCATAAAGAAGAACGGTTATAACGGGCCATCTTTTTCTCGCAAGCCATGTTACCGCCGTCAGAGCAACGATAATAGCCAGGATTGGTACCCACTTAATCAACATTTCCATACGTTCCTCGCGAATAGTGGCATTTACAAGAGTTTCGAGATCGTATGATTTGTTTTCTGCTTTAAAGGGACTTGTGATTTGTGCCATCACGGTGAATGGTCCCTTTACATTTTCCGGCTCTCGCCACGAGAGCAAACAGGTACCGCCTCACCCATATTTAAATGTGAGCGTCTGTTGATACGAACTATCTTCATTTCTGATCAGTAATTTCGGCGGGTCCGCTCTGGACTGATTTTGGGTAAGCTCAATTTCTTCTCCCAGTTGGCCTTTGAAGTAGTGCCGGAAGTAGAATTCCGCATCTTCCTTTCTCACTGTCAGGGTAGAAATGATCGGCTCACCTATCGGCAGCTTAGCCTCCGCATCCTGAGCTACATCGAAGGTTTTCTTATTGGCGATGTCTTTTGTTTTGAGCTTCCAGACGGCTCCGTTGTTATCGATGCGTTCAAGGATCCAGCTCTCAATGTAGTATCTGTCGGCCGGTAACCGGGCCGGTTCTTTTGTGCCCTCAATAGTGAATTTCTCACCTCTATTGTTGCAGACAACCGCGTTTACATCCTCCTGGATTTTGACTGGGCCAGATAATGGTTCAGTATTCTGCCGGGCAGCCACCAAACCGGCCATTGCCAAGACGAAAGTTATTGAAAAACCGATACTTCTTTTCATTTGAAATCCTCTGATATAACGCATAATCGAAACCATATTGCTCATCTATTTCCTGCTTAACAGATGTCCCGGATATCTTCCGGAGAACCACAAACGCAGAACTATCAGGACTATTTAGTATTGAGAGTCTGCGGACGGAATCTTTCTGACAAAATGTGATTTTTACAGAAATATAATTGCATGACTTCGTTCATCAGACTATGCTCTTTGCCGAGAATAAACGGCATAGGAGTTCGAAAGTGACTCAATGGGTAACTACTACGCAGCTTCTGGATGAACTCAAGACAACGCATGATGAATCGGCGTGGACTGAATTCTGCAGTCACTTTCAGCCTGTCATAATCCGATTTGCCAGGAAACTCGGCCTGTCGAGTGTTGAGGCGGAAGATGCCGCTCAGGAGACAATGGCAACGTTTTTCAAAGCTTTTAGAGATGGCAAGTACGACCCGGGTAAAGGGCGGCTGAGCAATTGGCTTTTCGGGATAGCCAAACGGGTAATACTCAACTTGAGGGGCCGGCAACCATTAGAGCAACTAATTGCGGACAAGGCAACCGGCACATCGTTCTGGGATATGGTGCAGGATGACCGGACCCTCGGCCGGACCTGGGAATTGGAATGGCAACAAATGGTAATGAAAAGGTGCCTCGAGCAAGTTCGCCATGAATTTGATGCGAAAGTCTTTGGAGCCTTCAGGCATTATGCCATAGATCAATTTACTGTTAAGGAAGTCTGCCAGAGGTTTGATATGTCCCCAAATGCGGTGTACATAGCCAAGAGTCGAGTTCTGTCTCGATTACGGGAATTAAGGCAACGGTTCGAATGATACATCAAAATGATAATCAGATGAAATGTCCGCGACAAGAGGTCATTGAGCATTATATCCAGGGCCGGTTAGCGCCACAGGTTCTTGCTGAGTTCGAAGCTCATTTACAGGCTTGCCAAGCTTGTCAAACCATTGTTGCCGAAGCCCGGGAGAATGAAAAACTTCTTGTCGAATTACGCACTTTTGAAAGCACAAGCTCGGAGCCTTTTGAGTTCAGCAAAAAGGAAATATCCACAGTCGATCAGGCACAAACGCTTTTAGGTCAGCGGTATCGTGTCATCAGGAAAATTGGCGAAGGTGCCGCAGGGCATGTCTTCCAGGTAGCTGATACGGTTTTGGATCGCCTGGTTGCCGTAAAGTTCCTTCGGAAAAAAATCTCCACGGACGACACAAACTCAAAACGATGGCATGAAGCTCGCCTGATGAGCCAGCTTAACCATCCCAGTGTAGCCCAGGTTTACGAAATAGGTGAAATCGAAGAGCAGCGGTTTATCGTTATGGAATGGGTGGACGGCCTGCCCCTGACGGATGCCTGGAAGGACCTGCCGTTACAGCAAAGATTGAACATTTATTTGAATGTATTGAATGCCGTCTCTGCAGCCCACGCACGCGGAATTATACACCGGGATATTAAACCCTCAAACATTCTCGTCAGCTCGGACCATAAACCCAAGGTCTTAGACTTTGGAATAGCACTTGAAACACAATATTTGTCCGGCGTTAAGCAAGACGTTTACCGCGGCACACCAACATACACAGCACCTGAACAGGTTACCAAGCCTATACAAATCTTCCCTTCGACCGATGTTTTCGCATTAGGCATTCTGCTTTACGAGTTGCTCACAGACACATTACCCTTTCCGCAGACCGATCCCAGGAAGTTGTTCGAGGCTATCAAGACGAAACACCCCGAACTGCCAAGCGCTATTCGACAGAAAGTTCCGATATCCCTGCAAAACATATGCCTCAAGGCATTGGAAAAAGATCCCCAAAACAGGTATTCGACAGCGCGGGATTTAGCGGAAGATATTAACCGATACCTTCGAGGCGAAAAAGTATGGTCCAGGCCATCCTTCCTGTCGGACAAAATTCAACAGGAAGTATTTTATCATCGTCAAAAACTCAAGGTATGGCGCGACAATGAGCTGCTGACAGAGAAGGAATTTGACCGGCTGGAGAATATCTATGAACGCGTTATATCTCCGCCCGATTTGTCAATTATTGAAGCGAGAAAGCTGTCTTTCTCACAGGTCTGCTTATATTTAGGTGGCTGGATCGTTGTCTTAGGCAGTTTTGTGCTCTTCTACAAGACATGGGAGAATATTCCTGCGTTCTTCAGGCCCTTACCCGCAGTAGCCGCGACTACTCTGATGATCATACTTGGTTCCGCTATGTGGAACAGAAGCGAAAGCAGGCTGGCTGTCGGATTTCTATCGACTGCGAATCTTTTAGTGCCTATTACGTTCTTGCTGACTCTGGCTCAGTGGGACTTATTGACCCCCGCCAATTACCATTGGGGGATAGAATCAATAGAGGGATTCCTGAGGCAAGAGGAATCATACGTGATTATCGGTAATGCCCAATTGTATTATTCATCATGGTGCTGGTTTGCGTTTTCACTTTTCTTCCTGCGACTTACCCGGTCATCAATTTTCGTGCTTTTCGGCATAATATCATTTCTTGCCTGGCTTACGAGCTGCTACATAATCGCCGGAATGATAGGACCAATCGATGAATTCGAATCCTGGGCACCTGAAATCGTAGCCGGCAGGTATCTGTATCCAGGCATCGGCTTTTTTGTGCTGGGCGTGATATTAGACCGGCACAAGTTCATCCACTTCGCGTGGCCCCTTTGCATGGCGGGTCTGGTATTGATTGTTGCTTGCCTGTCTATTATTGCCGTCTCTGATGCCACAATTTTCGGCTGGCTGCTGCGGTGGAATCCAAAATTTCTCGAAGAGGACGAATCCAGGCTTCTCAGCTTCATAGTCAACGGGCTGATATATCTTGGACTTGCAGGAGTATGCAGGTCGCTGGGAACCCGGCTTCAACGTACTTTAGCATCGATTCTCAATTGGCTTGGCCCCGTACACATCCTTGGCACCTTGAGAATGCTCGATTCGGATGAGTTGAATATTTCCGAGAGTCACACAATTGTCTACCGTATACTCTTACCAATAGCGTCGATAGGTTTTGTCTTCGGCAGCGTCGCAAGGCAAATGAAATCGTTCTTCTTTTCAGGACTCGCAGGTATCGCCACAGCGGTACAGCGGTTCACCACCGAATACCTGAAGAATTACTTCGCGTGGCCGGTTTCGCTCATTATAACAGGTATAATCTGGATGCTCGTCTCATGGCGTGTCCCCCTCTGGAGAGCCAATAGGCTGCTCAAACGCGGTAAATAAATCAGATTAAAGAACTTAGGCTCACAAACACCCGGTATATGATTACCGGCCATATCACTGTCCCAGAAATGTTTCCCTAATAAAATATCGATATTTATGATTTTTTCAGAAAGATGCTGTCCCCAAAGCACCAATACAACATGGTAACAGATAACACAAAAACTGGAAAGGTACTCAAGATGAAAACGAAGAAAACTGTATTCTATTTGCTTGTTCTGCTGTTGAGCGGCTGCCTGCCGTCTCTTCACCAACTTTACACTGATGAAACCCTTGTTTTTGAAGAAGGGCTTGTCGGTAAGTGGAGGACAGATGAAGACGATATATGGCAATTTCGAAAAGCCGGAGAGAAGGAATATGAATTGAGAATATATGATATGGAAGAAGAATGCGTCCGATTCGAGGCACATCTGGTAAAAATCAAAGACATGATGTTTCTTGATCTCTATCCCGATAGCGAGCACATAAAAGACCTGGATGATTTCTATAAAATGCACCTGGTTGCAGTACATACATTCATGAAGGTTGACCGAATCGATCCGAACCTGCAGTTACGAATAATCGATTATGATGAAGTTGAGGACATGTTGGAAGATAATCCGGATGCACTAAAGCATGAAGTCGTAGACGAACGCATTGTGCTTACCGCAACAACCGAACAACTTCAGGAATTCGTGGTCGCGCACGTTGAGACTATATTCGGCGATGAATCCGATGATGCAAGTAATATGATACGTTTAGAACCGCTATACACCGATAGTGACCTGGTCTTTGACTCAAACATCGTCGGACAATGGGAGGGAACGGACGGCGAAATACTGGATTCCAAAAAATCAGGGGAGAAAGCCTATGATCTGAGATTCGTTGAGAAAGATGGCACGGAAAATCAATTATTTGCAAATCTTGTTCGGCTTAACGGCAGGAAATTCCTGGCAGTGTTTTCCGATGAATCCGAGTTAAATCCGAATGAGCCATATGCCTATGCTTTTCATCTTATACCGGACGAGCTTATCGAAATTGAGCAGACAGAACAAGATTTAACGCTGCGAATAATTGATTACAATGAGATCTCTCAAATGTTAAAGAAAGGCCAACTCCCGGTAAAACAGAAAACAACGGATGCTTCCCATTTCTTCAAGGGCGTCCGGATTAAACCGTAGAATTGTTACACAATAATTGTGTAAAGATGCAAACAAACAGCTCTGCCTCTACATGGTACAAGTCATGGAAAGCTATGTTAAATCAATCAATTCAGCAAGAGAATGTAAAATGGAAAATTCCCCGTGTGTATTCTGGATTAATGCTCCGATAGAAAGATTGCTGGATAAGCTGTTGTTTTTTGTCAAACCGGCAGTCGAATATATTTTTGGAATGCACGTAGGCTTTATTTTGGGCTGGCTTCTCGGGCTGTGGGCCGGTCACTCTTATGTAAATCATTTTGAGCCGGCATATCTTGACGATTTAAGCCAACTTTCATTTTGGAGGGAGGCTCCCTACATATTCGCAAAACATGGTGCCCTGACCGGGCTTGTTATAGGTGTAATAGTAATAGCAATCATAAACGGCACATTGCTAAATAAGAGAGTCACCTTATTGTTTGAGAAGAAGATCACCAATCCAAACGAAATTGCCCGGCTCCTCGACAAGAGTGTCGGGCAAATCGAAAGAAAAATGAACAAACTGGTTAAAAAAGGAAGAATCAGCCGAAAAGCAATTACTCCTTAAAGGTTATCTTGCCTTATCATCGAAATACTGAGTCAACACAATTGACCGCCCCGCCGGACAAGCGTGATAATAACGAATATTAATTCTCTGCATCTTATACAAGCCTCTGCTTCTTTTTCTCCTCCTTCAAGCAGAGGTATTTTATCCAGAAACGCAATATGGGATTCGAAATGATACTTGCCAGAGTGCTCATGATGGTATATTCTTTGTAAAATATTCGAAGATGGCTTTTTGTATGGAGATAAGAAGTTATGTCGGCAAAAGAACAGAATATTCGAGATTGGCAGAAAGCAAAAACCCGGCGTGATACCCGCTTTGCCTGCACGAATAATTGTTCTCAAAGACTGTTAGGGAGTGACACAATGAAAATACGAACCAGATCTCTTTGCAGTATTTCCGTGTTTCTTGTAGTAGCGGGCCTGGCCATTTCAGCAGGATGCGCTCGGAAGACAGAAGCGTTATTTACCAGACCCGAGCTTATTACACATAGCCGGCTGGCAATCATCGGCCTGACCCCCGAACAGGAACAAATATTTATGGCCTTCTACACCAAAGCTTTTCCCGGGCAAATTATTATCTTTGTCGAAAGGAAACGGCTGCAGGAAATCATCGATGAGCAGGATTTGCTGCAGGGAAGACTGAACGAGAAAATGCGTGCCAAAATAAAGGATCTTTTCAGTGTCGAAGCTCTGATTATGTGCACGTATCATGACGGGACTGACGATATCGGCATAAAGAAGCTGCGTATCCGGATTGTGGACAGTGCAACGGGAGCGATTGTCGGCTCGGTAATAACCGATGGACACGATAACTTCTCATACCATTGTGAGACTGCGATAAAAGCGCTCAAGGCGGACCTTCTGGGCGGAAGCTGATATCCGTAGTTAATTGAACTAATATGTAATGATAAATTCCGGTTTTTATGTGAGGTGGATGATTCGGAATTGGAGCCTGCTAATGTTAGCATCGGGATGCCTTTCTTCTCTCGCCGCTGGTTATTCACCGCGTGTGGGCCAATCCCATCCTGACTTTACTCTTCCCTGCATCGCGGATAACAAACCTGTATCTCTGTCACAATTTCGCGGCCGGAAGATTCTGCTGATCAACTTTGCCTCATAGTGAAGGGATTGCCGCCAAGCCATGCCGGTCTGGAATGCAAAACTGCAGGAATACTGCTTCTGAAGTAAAACCGGGAGTGTCTCAGCATGAAGATTCTGGGCAGAATCATAGTTGTTTTTACGTTTGTTATGCTGTTGAGTTCCGTCAGGCTATCTACCGGCAGCCCGCAAAGAGACCTGCGTGAATGGTCGGTTGATACGATGCGTAAGGCAGCGACTTTCTTTCGCTCCGAAGTCGCTTCGCACGGCGGATACGTTTACTCCTACAGCATCGATCTAAAGCAGCGGTGGGGAGAGGGCGCAGCCACCGCCGATCAAATCTGGGTGCAGCCGCCAGGCACACCAACCGTCGGCATGGCTTATCTCAAAGCGTACGAAGCCACTGTCGAGAAGTTCTATCTCGATGTGGCAACAGATGCTGCAGAGGCGTTGATTTACGGGCAACTTCAATCCGGCGGCTGGACCAACTGCATCGACTTTGATCCGAACGGGCGCGTCGCCCTGTATCGTAACGGCAAAGGACACGGCAAGAACAACTCGTCACTGGACGATGGACAAACACAATCGGCCATTCGATTGTTAGTCCTCGTCGACAAAGCACACGGATTTGAGCATAAGAAGATTCACGAATCTGTCGTATTTGCGCTCGACGCCCTGCTTGCCGCCCAGTTTCCAAACGGCGCTTTCCCGCAGATCTGGACCGGCCCGGTAGAGCAGCAACCTATAATCAAGTCAAGTTATCCAAACTACGACTGGCGGACAGAAGGACGGATTAAGAACTACTGGAACATGTACACCCTCAACGATAACGTCCCCGGCTACGTAACTCAAACACTCATCGATGCCTATCGGGTTTATCGCGATGATAAATACAAAACAGCTTTGCGGCGTCTCGGAGATTTTCTGCTGCTCGCCCAGATGCCCGATCCCCAGCCCGCGAGGTGCTTTGCAATATGGTATTACCTCCTTCCTTTTAATGTCCAAAAGGGTGGTTAATCAAAAAAGCAAAGGCTTTGAATTCAACATTATTATTTTTTGTCCTGCCGGATGATAAAAACCCACAGTTTACATTCTTTTTGTATCAAATTAGCCGTCTTTCCGTCAAGAAAAATATCTCTCGTTCTCGATGATTTTACCCTGTGTTTGAGGATTTTTTGATTGACAATAGTATGGCAATTCAATAAAAGAAACGGTCCAAATAATCTTTCTGTTAGGAGGTATAACTAATGAAGCAGTTAGCATTTCACAAGACGGCCGGGATCCTGGCGCTTATAATTATCGTTGCGCTCTCGGCTCCCGCGACAGCCGGTACGGCCCGGAAAGGAATTTCGGGAGACTGGAAGATTACTATGGATTTCAACGGCCGGCAGATCGAATCGATTCTGTCGTTTTCCATGGACAAGAAGGGCAAGCTCACCGGCCAGTCGATTGGTTTTTCGGTTAGCGAGCTTACAGACGTCAAATATGAAGGATCAGAACTCAGTTTCGTACAGGTAAATCGGTTTGGAGACCGTGAATTCCGCAGAACTTTTACCGGGACAATCGAACGCGGAAAACTCTCTGGGATCATGTCGAGTGACCGGGGAGAATCCAAAGTCGAAGGCAAACGTCTCAGGCGGATGCCGGTGGCCGCGGGAACATGGCAAGTCACATTCAAAGTAGGCGAAAGGGATATCAGCGCGACACTGGTTATCAAGGCCGACGATAACAATAAGCTCAGTGGGAACTGGCAAAGCCAATGGGGCCAGCACGAGATTACGGACGTAACGTTCAAAGCGGGTAAGCTGACATTCAAACGAACAAGCAAATTTCAGGACCGGCAGTTTGAATCGAGTTTCGAGGGGACAGTCAAGGGACATAAGCTGACGGGTACGATCAAGTCCGAAATGGGCGATATGGCAGTAGAGGGCCAGCGTGACGGAGCCGCCTTAATCGGCAAGTGGGATCTCGAACTGACATCGGATCGCGGCACCCGCAAACAGATACTTCAGGTCAACCCGGATTTGAGCGGGCTGTACGGCTCAAGTGCCATCAAGAAAATCGACCTTGAAGGAAAGCAAGTAAGCTTCAAGCTCGTACGCATGTTCCGCGATCAGGAATCCGAGATTACTTTCAAAGGCATGTTGAGCGGCAAAAAACTGACCGGCGAGCGGGTCAGTTCCAGAGGCAGCCAAACGATAACCGGCCTGAAGAGAAGCCGCACACCGGCAAAGCAACAAACCACCCGGATCAGGAAGGCTTCCCGCAAGCCGGATGTCATTTATGTCCCGACCCCGCAGGAGGTGGTGGACAAGATGCTGGAGCTGGCCGAAGTCAAAAAGGACGACCTGGTTTATGACCTCGGCTGCGGCGACGGCAGGATAGTAGTGACGGCGGCCAAAAAATACGGATGCAGGGGCGTGGGCTACGACATAAATCCGAAGCGGATCAAAGAGTCGCTCGAAAACGTCGAAAAGAACAACGTCGGAAACCTGGTTCGAATCGAACAGGAGGATATTTTTACGCTTGACCTCAGCGAGGCAAACGTAATTACGCTCTATCTGCTGCCGAGCCTGAATGTGAAACTGATCCCGCAGTTGGAAAAGCTCAAGCCCGGCTCGCGAATAGTCTCACACGATTTCGACATGAGAGGAGTAACGCCGGACAAGGTCGTTAAGATTAATTCCGACAATGAGTACAGTGAACACACCATCTATCTCTGGACAACTCCGTTGAAGAAGGAAAATTGAGCGGCGAATAGGCCCCGCCCGGGCGAAAGTCCCGGATGGTGCCGGATATATGCTTTCATTAGTAGACAACGCTTCGATCGTAGTCAATAGACTGATTCTGTCAATCAGTATGGAATGGACCTTGTTTTTTCTCTACCGCCGCTATCAAGCGAAAAAGGAGAAATCATTATGAAGGTACATGTGTTTGTCGGGCTGGTTCTGCTCATGATTGCCGGCCTGGATTCGCTGGGATTTGCACAGCAGGCCGATGATATTCGCGAGTTGAAGCTTCGTGATTGGGAGCCCCGTTCGATGCTCAAGACCACCCAGAGCGAGGTCAAGACGCCGGCGTTCCCGGTGATTGACGTTCACAATCACCTTGGCGGGGGCAAGGAACGGCTCACGCCCGAGCGAGTGAAGCACTATCTTGCCGAATTGGATGCCGCGGGGGTACGCACAGTTGTCAACCTCGACGGCGGATGGGGCCGGCGTTTAGACGAGACGCTTGCCGCACTGGACGAGGCCCATCCCGGCCGTTTTCTCACGTTCGCGCTGCTGGATTTCAGCGGCATCGACGACGAGAACTGGGGCCGGCGTGAAGCCAAACGGCTCGAAGAGAGCTTCCGGGCCGGTGCGAAGGGACTGAAATTCCACAAGACACTCGGCTTGCACTACCGCTATAAGAACGGCAAGCTGATGCCGGTCGACGATCCTAAGCTGGATCTCGTCTGGCAGACGTGTGCCAGGTACAACCGGCCGGTGATGATTCACGTCGCCGACCCGGCCGCTTTTTTTATGCCGTTGGATCGTTTCAACGAACGCTGGCACGAACTCGGCGATCATCCGAACTGGCTGTTCCATAGTGAGCAGTTCCCCTCACGGGACGAAATCCTCGCCCAGCGCAATCGCGCCATTGCCAGGCATCCGGAAACCACTTTCATCTGCGCCCATTTCGGCAACAATCCGGAAGACCTGGCGGCCGTCGGAAAGTGGCTGGACACGTATCCCAACATGATCGTCGACATCGACGCGCGAATTTCCGAATTGGGCCGGCAGCCCTACACGGCACGGAAGTTCTTTCTGAAGTATCAGGACCATATCATGTTCGGTACTGATACTACGCCCCGCCGTGACGCCTATCGAATGTATTACCGCTTCCTGGAAACCGACGATGAATATTTCGACTGCGCGGGAGGGCATCAGAGGCAGGGTTTCTGGATGATCTACGGCATGTTCCTGCCGAAAAACGTGCTGGAGAAGATATATCGAACCAACGCCGAACGACTGTTCTTCGGCGGGCCGGCTGCCAAGGTGCTGCGAATCCGGCATACGGAAGATTTCGCCGTAAACGGTACCGGTGACGTGCCGGCATGGGAAAAGACCGCATGGGAGCCGCTCAACCTGCGGGAAACCGACGGCCATCAATATAAAACTCACGTTAAGATGCTCTACTCCGAAACCGGCCTGTACGTACTGATGGAAGCCGAGGACGCCACGATTACCGCTACGATGAAAGAGGACTTTCTCAACCTGTGGCAGGAAGATGTGTTTGAGTTCTTCTTGTGGACGGATGAGCAATACCCGGTTTACTTCGAATACGAGATTTCACCGCTGGGTTTCGAATTGCCGATTATCATCCCCAATTTCGACGGCGAGTTTCTCGGCTGGCGGCCCTGGCACTACGATGGCAAACGGAAAACGCAAACGGCCACCACGGTCACAGGCGGCCCAAAGCAGTCGGGGGCCAAAGTTACGGGCTGGAAAGCAGAAGTATTCGTTCCGTACGACCTGCTCAAACCTTTGCAAAACGTTCCCCCGCAGCCGGGGACACGTTGGCGAGCTAATTTCTATCGCGTCGATTACGACGAGGGCAAAACAACAAGCTGGGACTGGGCCCGGGTCGGATCCGGTTTTCACGAGTTCGAGAAGTTCGGCACGCTCATTTTCGAATAGAGCCCTGATCGCAACTCCCCTGCTATCAAGTGCTCGGTCTGTCGGCGTGCTTTATTGAGCCGCCGGGCGATCCTCTTTCAGAACGTTGCCGTCAACATCGTAAAACCGAAAAGTCAAGGTGTGTTTACCTTCCTGCCGGTCCACTGTCACGGCGAGGAATCCCCCGATAACATTCAGGTACCGGTGCTCGGGCAGCTTCTGATCGTTGCTCCAGCCGCCGGCGTGCTTATCACTGGCCGGGCCGCATGAATATTCCCTCGCACCCGTTTTGGAATCGACCGAAATATATTGCCAGTGACGGTCACCGCAGATGATGTACATATTTTTCTGTTGCGAGATAAACTGCCGCAGTTCATCGCCTTCGTGCGTGAAATCCGCGTTCGAGTGGTTGTCGTGCTTGTTCTTGCGGTCGGGCCCCACAAGAGGAGTCGGGCTGATTAAAATTCGAAACGCGGCGTCCGATTCCCGGACGGTCCGTTTGAACCACTGCTTCTGCTCTTCGCCCCATATCGTTTTGCCGGGACCGTCGGTCATCGTATTGGGACTGCGGAAGTCACGCCCCTCGACCAGCCATATCTGAACGTCCCTGCCCCAGCGGAAAGTTCGCCACGTTCGCTCGCCCATCGGCACCTGCTCCAGGAATACTTTTTGCCCCTGCTCGAACGTGAAATCTCCCATGAATCTGGTTTCCCTGCCCGGCCAGCAGTCGTTCATCCATGTATCATGGTCATCCTTGATGAAATAGCTTGCCACCTGACGATGGAATTCGACGTTGGTCGGCAGGCTGTACATGCGGGCCCAATGCCAGCGGGCCAGCGGCAGACTTTTGGCCAGCTTGTCGTAATAGACGATGTCGCCCGTATGGACAAAAAAATCGGGATCGATCTTGAGCATGGCGGGATACATTTTGTAACCGCCGCCGGGAGCATCCTGGTCCGGATAAGCCTGGCCCGTCGTGACCGTGAAAACCACCCGTTCAGACTGATCGGCAAGCGGCGCCGTCCGAAATCCGCCCTCTACGGTCTGACCATTTTTGCCGCCCGCTCTTTCTCTCGATTCGGCGCGTACCTGATATTTGCTATTGGGTTTCAGGCCGGTCAGTATGAATTGACGAGTATAATCGCGTTTCGGATCGACCGCTTCCCAATCGGTCGAGAGCCAATCGGAAGCCGAGTCAATTTTATACAGAATCCTGACCTGGCCCGGCGTCCCCGGCACGGCCCCCTCAATTGCCTCGATAGTCGAATCTTTGGGAAAGTTGACGATGGGCTCCAGATTGGGCCTTCCCTGGTTTTTCTTGATTATTTTGCCGGTCTTCGGATCGCGATAAGAAATCTCAGGCATTGGCGCGCCGAAATCCACCCTTTGGGGATTCCGAGTCAGACGCGTCCAGACAATCGCCGTATTATATGTCACCTCACCAATCTTGATGCCCGTGGCTTGATAAGGCCCATCCGAAAGATTGCCTCCGTAAGCAGTTACAGCAAAGAAAAACATTAACATGCCAGCTTTTATCGCAGATTTCTTAATCATAAGAGTGTCCTTTCAACGTTTAGCATATTATTTATCATGCGAATATCTTATTCACTTATATTTTAGCGATTTCTCGGCACTTAGTCAAAAATTCAGTATTATTCCCGATTGTACGTAACGCCTTATACTTAAACTAAAAAAGGATAATAGTTGCGAATCAGGGATCGAATTTACATAATAAGCTCCTTAGACGCAAACAATATACCAATACAGGGTCAGATTATGCTTAAAGCAAAAGAAAACAAATTCTTAGTATACCAATGGTTCATATTTTGTATTTTGGTATCAGTTAGTCTATGCACAGTTCTCGATGGCAAGGAGAAAGACTTCATCTATTTTGACACTGAAGATGTTGGTCAACCGGATCGTCAAGTGCCTGTGATTCAGCCCTGGAAAATCGTCCACCTTGATCCTGGTTATGGAGGTCAGTGGATATTGGCTGCCGACTTAAACGGGGGTGGCGCAGTCGAGATCGTCAGCGCTGAAAACTTCAATAAAGACGATGTGCACTACACGTCCACAGCAGTGGCTCAAAACCTCGATGGCTCGGTTTTATGGAAGTGGGGTGATCCGGACATCGGCCGAAAGAACTGGCACCACGATGTTGCCTGCCAGATTCATGATTGGAACGGTGATAGTAAAAGCGAAGTTGTTCTTTGTACAAAAGGATTTTTAGTTGAGCTTGAAGGAGCCACGGGGCGCGAACTAAGACGAATACCAATACCTGACGAAGCTGCCGATTGCCTGGTGTTCTGTAATCTCTCAGGTAACAGCCATCCAACCGACGTACTTGTAAAAGACCGATACCATCAAATTTGGGCGTATAATCGACAGGGCAAACTGCTCTGGACTGTCAGGGATCCCGGTGGATACCGAACGGCCCATCATCCACGGCCAATCGACATCGATGGGGATGGACGTGACGAAATTATGGCCGGCTACGCCATGCTGAATAGCGATGGCTCTGTTCGCTGGGTTTATAGATCAAAACAAGTCGATCAGGCCAAAGGTCATCTTGATTGCGCCCGCGTTTTTCGGCAAGGTGTCTCTCCCGAAGACTTTCGTATTGTGCTGACCTGTTGTGGAGCCAATAACATTGCACTTGTGGATGGAAATGGAAAAGTGTTGTGGGAAATGTCAGGTCATCATTTTGAATCCGTAGATGTGGGACGCATCATACCTGGCCATACCGGTCTGCTTATTTGCGTCGATATTGACCATCAACCTTACGGGAAGAGTCCTCTTTGGGTATTGGATGAACAGGGTCAGCCTCTCGGCCGGCTTGTGACTGATTATAGCCGGCATCATTGCCTGTTAGACTTCACCGGAGATGGGATTGAAGAAGTCATGGTTGCACATAAAGGCGGGCTCTACGATCATCAAGGACGGCGTATTGGCACTTTCAACACACCCGGTGAGGAAGGATCCGAAGAAAAAATCAAATATGAAAAGAGTATGCTCATTGGCGATATGACAGGTGATGGAATACTCGACGTAATCATAGCCACTCCCTACACTGTATATATATACAAGAACACAGGCGGCAAGAAATCCGGCAAACCCGTCCGACTCGGAACCGAACCGAACTTTACACTATATTAACGCTTAATAAAGCTTTGGCTATAAAATCCGTTGAATGTTTTATTTTCGGCGGAACTTTGGACATCCTCACTTGTATAACACTATGAAAACCATATTTCATAGACTTTGGAACACTAAATGACCGAAGAGACCGGCATCATCAGGGCTGTGCTGGAGGGGGACACTGAGTCTTTTCGGCTGCTCGTGCAGAGGTATCAGAAACCGATTATCAGAATGATAGCTAATCTTATAAACGACCGGCATACTTGTGAAGATATTGCTCAGGAGGTATTTCTTGCCGCATACAAAAAACTGCCGACTTTCGATTCGGCACGCAGCAGTTTCTCGACATGGCTTTTTACAATCGCGAGGAATAAAAGCATAAATGCGATGAAGAAAAGAAGAGTCTCTTCGACCGGTAATCCGCCGGAGAATCCTGATTTCTCAGAACCTGCTGATTCTCTCATCCGGGATGAATTATTTGCCAAATTAGATCGAGCTTTACAATCACTACATCCCGGACATAAAAGAGCCCTTATCATGGCCGAGTTCGAGAACCTGCCCTACGAGCAAATCGCGCAGATCGAAGGAGTCAGAATCGGAACAATTAAATCAAGAATCAACCGGGCAAAACAACGGCTAAGGTCGGCCCTCGATGGCATAGATGGAGATATTCAATGAAAAACCACGAAGTTTATGAGTCCTGGAAACAAGTGAAAAGTCAAATTGACGTAAGTCAAAACTTCACTGGCGAGGTTATGGATCAAATTAATTCGTGGGAGCAAAGCAGAAATTTTCGGCGGTTTAATGTGGCGAGATTTGTTGAACTGATTTCATTTCATCCGCTGGCCAAAACAGGACTCGTGGCGGCCGGTGCTATTGCCGGCATATTAAGATTAATGATTATGATTCATACAATTTTAAGCAATGGAGTAATAAATGGATGAGCAGGTAGTACAAAATAGATATAAGAGGCGTATCTGGCTGGCGATATTGTTGTCACTCATCATGCCGGGTTTGGGACAGGTATATTGCGGCAGATTAAAAAGAGGACTTGTTCTCAATTTCCTGCATATACTACCGCTGCCCATAATCATCGGTTTATTCTCCCTGAGCGATTCTCCGGCATTGACACAGATAGCAATCGTTCTGATTTTGGCCAGCATGATGGTGTTTCTGGCAGCAATTCTCGACTCGGCATTTTTGGCCATACGTACGGCAATAGGTTATCAGCTTAAAGACTACAACAGCCCGGTTGTCTATATATTGTTGATTCTTATTGTCACTGGAGGTAGCAGCGGCAGTGGTTTGTATCTTCGCAACCAAAGGCTGGAAGCATTTCGGGTGCCTGCAGCTTCCTGCTACCCAACGATTGTTCCGAACGATCGAATATTAGCAAATAAACATGCCTACAAAAGGAGAAATCCCGGAAGAGGTGACCTCGTAGTTCATATTAATCCGCTTAACCGTCACATGAACTATATAAAAAGGATCGTCGCCGTCGCAGGGGATACTGTTGAAATGAAAGATAACCAGCTATACGTAAACGGCTATGAACTTACCCGGCGAAAACTCCCTGAATCCACATTGGATAATATCAGGATTACTGAAAAGGGGCAACTGCTCAAAGGAGAAGTCTTCGAAGAGACGAACGGCAACGCGAAATACAATATCTTTTTAATCGAATCACCCCATGACAAAACAATTGGTGACTTCGAGAAAATAACGGTCCCGGAACATCACTGTTTCGTTTTAGGCGACAATCGCAATAATTCCTTGGACAGCAGGCATTTCGGACCCGTTCTATTGGCGACCATTAAGGGCAGAGCGGATTATATCTACTGGCCGGCTATGGACTGGTCGCATTTCGGCAAGATAGAATAAAAAACAGTAAAGGTTATTTCGCGCCGGCTTTTTTCAGGTCCGCGTAGCTGATAAGTTTGATTCCCGATTTCTTAATTGCTCTCTTGACTTTCTCGCTGACGAATACTTCCGTCACGGCATCGCGATCTTTTGCTACGTCCTCATATCCTTTATGACCGATGGCGCCCATTTCAGCCGTATCAATGCCGGGATGTTCTATGAATAAATAAGTACCCGGCTTGAGTTTTTCGAGCAATTTTACAAATCTATCTATTCGCTCGTCGGCGGTTTTCGCATCTCCGAATCTGCCAATTCCCCGCACGCCGGTTTCAGGAGGCATAATATAAAGATCATATTCCTTGGCTAATTTAGCACAGAGTTCTTTGACTTTGGGATCCCAGCTCGCGCTGCCCATGTGAAAAGAGAGGTGACTGACATGCGGCACTTTTCGTTTGCCCAGCTCAATCTGGGCGCGAATTTCCTTTTCAACATCTTCGATTTTCCAGTCCGCATCTTTCAAAGCCGTACCGGCCGGCATATTCTGACGCCGCCAGATCGTCGGATAGAAATAACCGTCCGAATCGGTCAGACTGGGAACCCACGTCAGCGGACGCCATTTATAATTGTCCCATTCACTGGTCAGAACCACATGAATACCGACATCCAGTCCCGGATTTTCGTTGAGCATTTTGACGGCCTCGGGAAACCACGAACAAGGCACCATTAGTTCGACGCTCGTCACGATTCCTTCCTTATAGGATCGAATACAGGCCACGTTGGCGGCGTGACATGATCCAATGTCGTCTCCGCGAACGATCAGGTTGATGTCCTTTTCCTGGGCCGCACTTTGAGCATATAGGCCGTCAATATTAATCGCGTTAATAACCAACAGAAACAGGCAGCACAATAAAATGCGTGTAGAACTCATTCTTTATTCCTTTCAAAATTATTATTATTACAGCCCAAGCTCGTTCAACAGAAAAGCATGATAATGAACGCTCCTGTCGATCTGCTCGGTCAGAGGCGTGCCTGAGCCGTGCCCGGTTTTCGAGCTGGTCCGCAGCAGAACAGGCCTGCCCGATGAAGTTGCCTCCTGAAGACGAGCGGTCATTTTCCGTGAATGCATGGGATCAACGCGCGGGTCATTGGCGCCGGTCAAAAACAGCACGGAAGGATAGGCCGTACCGTCCTTGACATTATGGTAAGGTGAATAAGCGTAAAGAGCACGAAAATGGTCGGGATTTTTCACGGTGCCGAATTCCGGGATATTAAATTCCCCGTTAGGTGCAAGCTCGACCCGCAGCATGTCATATATTCCAACGGAGGAAAGCACAACCCGGCATAGTTCCGGATGCTGGGTTATCATGGCGCCCATGAGCAATCCGCCGTTGCTGCCGCCGACGATTGCCAGCTTCTCGGGCGATGTATAACCGGCGTCGATCATATACTGCATGGCTGCGGCGAAATCATCGAAGACGTTTTGTTTGCTGGTAAGCATTCCTTCGGCGTGCCACTGCTCTCCGAATTCCCCTCCGCCGCGGAGATTGGCCTGCGCATAAACGCCGCCATGGTCGATCCAAATCCGGCGCAATGCGCTGAAGCCGGGTTCTATACTAATCCCATACCCGCCATAACCGCCGAGTAATACCGGATTCGAGCCATCCAGCTTCACTCCTTTACGGCGAATGATATTAACTGGCACCCGGGTTCCATCTTTGGAAACCGCATATTCGCGTACGACCTCGCAGTCGGAAAAATCCACGGGCGATTCCGTCACGAGCGCCGTTCTAACGGTTGTCCCTTCATCGGGATGGAATAAATACCACGCCGACGGTTCGATGTACGAAGAGTTCGAATACAAAACAGCATCGCTGCCCACGGCAACGATTTGTCCGACACTGGAGACCGGCAGAATGTTCGGCCCCGCTTGCTTTTGTCCCCGGAGGTCAAAAACACGAATCTCAGATGGGCCGCCAAGCTGATACGTGACATACAGGCGGTTTGACGTCACCACCATAGGCGGATGGCCGGGAAAATCAGAAACGATAGTATCGTCCCCTTCGGGAACGATAATTTGCGATTTTTCCAAAGAAATATCGGCAAGGGAAAGTTTTAGTATTTTGCCGCGGGGCGCATCGGCCCGGGAAATAAGAAACAGCGTATCATCAGGGCCGAACGTCGCCTGGACTATTTTGTCGTCATAGCCGGTTATCTGTTTCCATTGCCTTCTTAACGTACGAATATAGTGTGCGAAACGGCCGCTGTCACCGTATTGAACTGTCACAAGCACACGGCCGGAACGCGTGTCCGCCTCCAGCTTGATCTCCGCTATGCGTGGAAAGTCCCTGCCGATTTCATATCGATCCTCATCGGGCGACGTCCCCATTTTGTGGTACCAGACCTGCTGGTAAAAATCCATATCTTCAACCGGCCGCTCACCGGCTCGTGGATATCGAGTGTAGTAGAAACCCGACCCATCCGGCGTCCAGGCAAGATCGCCCCCGGCGGTGCCGCCGTTTACGCGAGCAATGACCTGCCCGATTTCTTTGCCGGTCCCCGCCTCATAGACGTGTACATCCCCGCTTTCCGAGCCGCCGACCGAAAGCGAAACCGCGACAAGGCTGCCGTCCGGTGACGGTACGTAAAAGTCGATCGATGTTGAAGCGCTGGGATCTATTTTCATCGGGTCGGCGATGACTCGCTCCGACTCCGGCTGCTGCGCCGAGGGCATCACGACCAGAAAAGGCTGCTCCAGCGGCGGCTGACGCTTCATAGCAAACAGTGCTCCATCACGCCTGCTAAGCGAGTAATACCTAACAGATTCCGCCGTTAGTATCTTTGTAATCCGCTCGCGCAGCTCTTCGACTTCGGGCAGATTGTCCAGCGTCTTTCGAGCATAAACGTTCTGCTTATCGCTCCAGGATTGAACCCGCTCATCATTCCAATCTTCGAGCCACTGATACGGATCGACAACCTTCACGCCGTGATATTCGTTTACAACTTGTGCCTGGGGAGTTTGAGGCGGCCCGAACGCCGCACAGCCACTCAGAAAAATCAGCAGAACAAATAAAAGTTTCGCGTAACGCATTACCAACTCCTTTCATTCGAAAAGATTATTACATATCCCCGAGGCCATAAATGTAATAGTAGGGGCAACCCCGTGTGGTTGCCCTGATTCATTATCGCCGGATTGGGCGGCCACATGGGGCCGCCCCTACGGTGTCGATATCGATACTTAGGCCTTAATCAATCCCTTGTTGTTATCATCGACACTGTATCCTCGTCCTTAACAAAGATACGATTGCGTGTAACCACCGGATGTGCATAAGTCGGCGTACCTGATAACTTGACTACGGAACTCGAACCAAACAGCTCGGAAAATCCCTTGTCACTTGGCTTGAAAACTATGAACTGGGCTTCACTGGTCAGGGCTATCAGATAAGAGCCGGCACTGACAATAGAGCCAAAACCACCCCGACCGCGCTGTGCTTCGTCGACCCAGGCCGTTTGGCCAGTCTCAGCGTTGATGCAGTAAAGATTACCATTGTTGGACAGACCGAACAGCAGGCCGTCCCTGAGTACCGGCGTGTTGTACTGCGGGGCGAGATCGGGATTGCTCCAAAGTTCTTTGGCGACAAAGCCGTCGCCCTGCTTCTCGACCTTTACCGCTTTAGTACCCCTGCCGGCTCCCGTGTAGATAACCGTCTGACCGTCAATGATCGGCGTGGCGGCATTATAAGCTCTTCTTGCCGGCGGGAACGGCAGTTGCCACAGAAGCTTTCCATCGGCTAAACCAACTGCCACTACGCTCTTCTCCGCCAGAGTCACGAGCTGTTTGGTGCCCGCAACCGTCAACAGAGCGGGCGAGGCGTACGCCGGGCCTTCGCCGGCCCATCGCCATTTCTCATCGCCGGTATTCAGGTCATACGCAATAATCGCTCCATTGCCCTGCCCGCCGAGATGCCCGATGGCCATCCCGTCAACGATGATCGGTGAGGTGGACGTGAAGAATCGTGGCACGACCTTGGGGAACGGGTCCTTTCGCCACACAACTTTACCGGTGACCGCATCCAGGCAGGAGAGAACTCCGCCCACGCCCAGCGTGACGACCTTTCCATCCGCTACCGCTGGCGAGCTTCTGGGTCCCGGGTGCCGGGCGGCCGCTCCGGTGACAGCCTGGGCGGCGTATTTGTCTGTCCACAGCTCTTTTCCGCTACCGGCATCCAGGCACATAGTAACCTCATTGTCGCCCTGCCGTGTGAAAACGTAGAGCTTATCGCCAACGAGTGCCGGCGTAGCATCGCCAGAGCCTACCGTCGTTTCCCACATTTCCTTCAACACCCAACGCTCAGGAGCTTCGAATCCTGTCACCTTACCATCCCGGTTGGCTCTCCGCCACTGCGGCCAATCCTGCGCGAAAACACAGTTTGCTCCGATCAGAATCACGCAGCCCAGCAAAACGGCCCTCGATAGATTTGCTTTCTTCACGATGACCTACAGTTCAAATCCCACTTCAGACGCCCGCGCCGAACTGCACCCACGGCAACTCTATATAAGCGCCGGCTCACGCGGTACAATCTAATCCGCTCCGCCCGACGTGTCAACATCATTTAGCTCAAGCCCGGAGATTTTATTCTAAGCTTTTACGAAACAAATGGTTACGGGGCAGATGAATTGTAAACATCCCGGATTTCCTCTTCGGTCAGAGCATATCCATAGAGACGGACTTCGTCGATCAATCCGTCACTGCCGGGACGGTCGGAGCCTGATCGTCGGGCAGCGCCGGTTTGCCGTACACAGTAAGAACGCCCGCGGCCGGTATCCCCGTAATGACAGCCTGGCCGGCGCCAATTGTCTGATCCGGCAGGTCCACATTATATTGGCTTGCCGTGGTGTATTTTACGCCGTAGGTCCCGGCGGCCAGCCCGCCGATGGAGAAATTTCCGCCGGCGTTACATTTGACCACGACCGCGTAGCTGCCGTCCTTATTGATAAAAGCAAGAGGATCAAACATGCTTTCTTGTGAAACGGACTTAATTCGGACCGCCCCGGGCCTGACGAAGCGATAGTATTGCCGGGTGAACTTTGTAGCGTCATTGAGCAATATCCGAGGATTAGCCGAGTCGGAATCGTCGATCATATACAGGGACATATTCGAATTGAGCGCGCCGGCAAGCACGCCCTGCTGCCAGGCGGAGTTGTTGCCGGTCTTCAGGTCCTCATGAAGCGTACGATAACTATTGCCGCCGCTCCACCATTCGAGCATGGAAGTATCAATACCATATTGTTTCGCCCGGCCGGCGATGGTCCGCAAGTTCTGCTGGGATACGCCACTATAGCGATGGTACGATAGCTCCCGCAGAAATTCGACCGCTCCCGGCACTTCTACCATCCGGTCGAAGTACGTCACTGCATTACCCATATTAGTAGTCGAAGGCGCCACAAAGACAGGTTCGAAGCCGGCGGCCTTCAACCTGGCGGTGGCCGTTACAATCGCCCGGCCGAGAAGCGTTCCGTTCCACTGGGACACGTTGTCTGGCTCGAGGATGACTTCCCACGAATCAGGAACCCAGCCGTATTTTTCCTGCAGGTGCAGATATGTCGCCAGGACAAACTCCGCGTATTCGGCCGGGTCGTCGTGAATGTAGTCACCATCTTTAATCTGCCCGGTGAAGGCAACGTAGTTGACGTTCACGTAAAGTTTGTTCCCATCCGCTTCGAGGACAGCACACAATGGATTTACGATCCGCTCGATGACATCGTCTATTTCCGAGAAATGATAACCAGCCCAATTGATTGTGTACGGATCCGCATTATCATTAACGGTTGCATAACGGCGGCTCTTCCACGTTTGATATTCAATGGAACCGTCCTGGTAAGCGGACCAGTTGTCGCTGCTGTTTTCCACGCCGCTTCTAATTTCCAGCCTGAGCCGGTTGATACCGACATCGTGGACGGCCAGATCAAACAGCACATCCTTGAAATTCGGGAAAGCCGGATTGTCCGGCTCCAGCGCGAAAGCAACCATTTCCCAGCCGCTGATGGTCTGGTAGATTTGAGCCGGATCTACAGTAATGGTCCTCGCCGGGGTGAGCCTGGCCAGGATGCAGTCTCCGTTGCCGTAGTTTCCCCCGCCGCCGGCAAATGTGCTTTGATAGGCGTTCTTTGCGGGCCAGCCGGCACCGTCGCTCGATCCGGTCAGATAAAGGCTGCCGTCGGCCCCGAGACAGCCCGAGCGGCCGTTATCATTGGCGTTGCCGCCCAGGTAAGTTGCATACAAAAGTTGCTTAAGATCGGAAGAGAGCGTGACAAGCACCGCCTCCGTGCCGGCGTTCTTCTGGTTTTGATAAGCACCGGCCGTTAACGGGAAGTCCGCGGATTGCGTCTCGCCGGTGACAAAGACCCGGCCTTCCGTGCCGATGTAGATACCGTCGGGATTCTCGCTGCCGCTGCCGCCGATCAGAGTGCTGCCTAAAAGAGCACCGGACGTCGAGAGTTTGGTAATGGCCCAGTCCGTACCACCGCCCCCGAATGCCTGCTGGAATGCGCCTTCGGTGACGGGATAATTCGGCGAGCCGGTGGGGATGGCGGCGTATGCATTTCCGAAATCGTCGACGGCGAGATTGTGCGTGCTGATCCATTCGTTGCCGGGCCCGCCGAGATACGTGCCGTAAACCAGGTCTGAGCCGTCCGGTGTCAGGCAGGCGACAAAAAAGTCGGCCTCGCCGGAATAAGTCCTGTCGTGCGCGCCGGCCGTAGTGGGAAAATCCGCCGAGAACGTCGAGCCACCAACATAAATCCTGCCGTCAGAGCCGACGCGAATGGACGCCTCGCAGTTGTCCTGATCGGAGCCGCCAAGCCACGTGGCCCAAAGGACTCTCGAACCGTCGGACTTGATTTTTATTACGCCGCAGTCCTCAATTCCTCCCGGCGGCTCTTTCTGCCAAGCATTCGCAAACCACTCGGCCGGCGGAGTCTTCGATGTGTTCCAACGCCCGCAGGGGACATACACATCGCCCTGAGAGTCGATCGCAATATCACGGCACAACGTGGAGACGCCGACATAGCTCGACCATACCAGGTCCGAACCATCGGGCGTCATTTTCAGTACGAAAGCGTTCTGCATCCCGTATGAGCCGTTGTCAACGCCGTTGAAGTCCGGTTGAAAGGCGTTCTTAACGGGAAAGCCCGGCCCGGCCCGTCCGGCCACGTACACATAGCCCTGCTCGTCAACCTCTACACCGTATGCGCGGTCGTAGTTAGGCCCGCCGATAAGGGTGGACCAGAGCAGCATGCCGTCGGGAGCGAATTTTACGATGAACACATCGCACGGCCCGAACCCCTGCGAGCCGCCGGTTCGCAGTGATTGAGAATACGCGCCCGGTGTAGTGGGAAAGTCCGGAGACGCGGTGCCGCCCACAACGTAGATATTGCCGGACTTATCGACCGCTACGTCACGGGCATGCTCCCAGTCACTTCCACCGAAATACGTCGAAAATGTCAGATCGTACGCATCGTCGGCGAACGTCAGAGACGTCATCGCCAGGACCATTATAATTACCCGGCAATGATTGAATTTGAACTTCGCCGAACAGAACCGCCCATCGCCGGCATGGGTGACACGCTGTGAGAACTTGCCAGAGTCGTTTACTCTTAACATTATACGATACATCCATGACCATCGTAGATGGAGTTAAAAAGTAATTTACCAACAGATCGCATAAGAAAATTTCATAATCTATCGGCGCGTTATTTTAGCAAATCCCCCACAGAATGTCTGCTATTTTTCGGCTTATTTCCCCTCCGTATAATAACATTCAGTGGAACTACGCTTTTGCTGCCAATTAAAGCGTAGCTATCTTGTATAAACTTTGACGGGCAGGTATTTGACACCCCATTCGAGGGCTTTTTGGTGAGAGTTAAAGAAAACATCCAGCCGGTTGCCGCGGATTACCCGGCCTCGATCGAGCACCTTAACCGGCTGAGAATTGTTATAGCCGGGAACAATCATTTCGGTACCGAACGAATGCATTTTGTCCGCAGCAACAAATGTGTCCCTCAGCCTGATTCTGTGGCCGTTTGCGGTTATTCCATCGCTGTGTTTCCCGCAACACTTACTACACCAGCAATAAGCCGTAACCCGCATCCGGATTATTTGCCACGAAGCAGCCTGGTCCGAACTTTCATTTGCGGCTTCTCTTTCCGCCCGGTAACCGGCCTCCGCCGACTCATATCCTCCCGTACCGGGAATGGCATAAAGTATCAACGAAAGCAGAATAGCCCCTAAAATAAATTTTCGCTTTATAAGAAAAATGTATCCGGTATTCTTACTTCTACTTCTCATCTGTCACCCTCCTTCTAAATCAGTGTTGCTTTGATGTCACTTCTAAAACATCTTATCGGAACATTCTTTTAGCTTAGCACCTTCCAGTTTATAATATTGCACATAAATATACAAAAGCCAAACTCAAATGGCGCCACAAACGAAATTTAACAAGCGTCTTTCCCGTAAAATCTTTTTAAAAAATCCGTACCGGCAAATCATGTCTGAAACTTTCGGCTTCACATACAGAACATCCGGCATTAAAATGCTTCACTGATCGTCGATCCGTCTCATGTTGCGACCGATAGCGAAATCAAAGCGGCTTAAAGAGCTATCGTCAGCAGGAACTATTTTAACGCGAGTCGCATAAAATATACTGAGTTTGAAGTTATGAAGAATATCCGTGTTTCATCCGTACAGTTCGAGCACATTGCTGGTGATAAGAAAGCAAATCTTGCTAAGATCGAACATTTTGTCCGGCTGGCCGCGGGCCACGGTGTCGAGCTTATCGTATTCCCGGAAGCCTGCATTACCGGCTATTTGTTTTTACGGAAACTTTCGCGCAAAGAGCTGGAGGATCTGGCCGAGCCGGTTTTTGACGGCCCTTCGTCGCAGGCCTTGATGGCCCTGGCGAAGGAGTACAAAATGACTATCGGCGCGGGTCTCGTGGAAATCGCCGAAGACGGCAAAATGTATAATACTTACGTCGTGGCTATGCCCAACGGCGAATTTCAGCGGCATCGAAAGATACATTGCTTTATCAGCGAGCACCTCTCGTGCGGCTCGGAATTCACCGTGTTCGACAGCCCGTACGACTGCCGGCTCGCCGTGCTGACATGCTATGATAATAATCTGGGCGAGAATGTTCGTATTTCGGCATTGAAGGGAGCGGAGATTCTGCTGGCGCCGCATCAGACCGGGGGCTGCAAAACGCCGAGTCCCGGCTGTATGGGCGTGATTGAAAAGTCACTCTGGCAAAATCGAAAGGCAAATCCGCAGGCAATCGAGGCCGAACTCAAAGGGCCGAAAGGCCGGCAGTGGCTGCTGACATGGCTTCCGGCACGTGCTCACGATAACGGATTGTTTTTAATTTTCAGCAACGGCGTCGGTATTGACGGCGACGAAATCAGAACCGGCAACGCCATGATACTGGACCCTTACGGGCGGATATTGAAAGAGACGTGGAAGGCCGACGATGATCTGATTGTTGCCGATCTGGATGCGACATTGCGCACTAACTGCACGGGCGTAAGGTGGATTAAAACTCGCCGGCCGGATTTGTATAAGCCGCTAACGGTCCGGACCGGTCTGGAAGAGGATATCCGGCGTGTGCGATTCGGTGACAATATATAAGCAGGTTAAACAGTAAATTCAGGAGAATAGAATGAAGGTTATCGCTTTTAATGGAAGTGCTCGAAAGAATGGTAACACAGCCATATTGATTAGAGAGGTTTTCTCCGAACTCGAGGACGAAGGCATAGCGACAGAGATGATTCAATTAGCCGGCAAGACCATCCGAGGCTGCACAGCGTGCGACAAGTGCTTCGAAAACAAGAACAAGAGATGTGCAATCGATAATGACTGTGCAAACGAGTGCATCGAAAAGATGGTGGAGGCCGACGGCATCATTTTGGCTTCGCCGACTTATTTTGCCGATGTCACTGCTGAGATTAAGGCGCTGATCGACCGGGCGGGCTACGTCGCAAGGGCCAATCCGGATATGCTCACGCGAAAGATCGGAGCGGCGGTTGTAGCCGTCCGCAGGGCCGGGGCCATTCATGCCTTCGATACACTCAACCACTTCTTTCTTATTAGTCAAATGATTGTGCCGGGGTCGTCCTATTGGAATATCGGGATTGGAAGAGCCATAGGTGATGTCGAGCAGGACGAAGAAGGGCTGGAAACCATGCGGATGCTCGGCCGGAATATGGCCTGGCTGCTCAAGAAAACTACCCCGAACACTGGTGGATGATCTGAACATTCCTTATCACCCGTCAGCCGGGCAGTCGCGAAATGCGAAAATTATCGAACCGGATCCAGTGCTCGGTATTGGGCGGGCCGTTGTAGCATTGTATGCTGACCTGGTCATTATTCGGCGCTGGCAGCTTGCCCGTCGCCGTCGTCTGAAATTCACCCTCGGCGTTCGGGCGGAACTGGGCGGTAAAACTGTCGCTTGTTACAATTAGCCGAAGCTGGACTGTCTCGCTGGACATCGGCTTTCGGCTCGGGATGATCATCAGCTTTCCATCGACCAGCTCCTTGACAAGCTTAAATACCGGCTTGCCGTCGTTATACCAGGTTATCCCTGCCTGCTCATACTGCTGGATCGGCTTGGTTGTACTGGTTACAGTCACGTCGATAGCGAACTTGCCACCGCTGCGATCAGGCGCCGGACGGACCAAGGCGTTCTTAACAGTAGGCGCCACACCCGGCTCAACCTGAATTTCCAGCGCGCCCCGACGGAGGCGCCATGCCGAAGAATTTTCCCGCAGCCATGACCACCCTGCATCCAGCTTGCCCTCGAAGCGTTCCTCGAATAGGACGGCCTGCTTGCCGGACTTGCTTTTGATGATCGGAGTCAGAATGATATTTCGATAATTGACAGCCGTGTGGTCGCCCTGCAGGTAGATAGGCCCGGGCCTGAACTGGTCCGACCACATCGCCCCGCCGGTGCAGCCCAGAAGCGGCTCGTTGTCGATAATCATCTTGCTGTTAAGCTCCACTGTCACGTGGCGATCCAGCAGCGTGATATTCATAGTCTGCCACTGCCCGGCGGGCTTCTCAGCGCTCACAATCGGTGTAATCCTGCTGTAAATCCCGCCCATATTATGCGAATCGAGCCCCCTGCCATAAGTATCGCTGACCTGAACCTCATAGATGCCACGCAGATATACACCGCTGTTGTTTCTCGCGGATACGTTCACTTCCAGCTTCAGATTGAAGTCCTCGAACTCGGCTTCGGTGCGAAGGTTGCCGTAGGAAATGTGACGCTGGCCTTCCTTCTGCTCCGGCCTGTTGATAAGAATTCCATCTTTAACCGACCAGCCACTTGTCTGACGCGGATTGGTCAGCTTCCATCCGTCCAGATTGGTTCCGTTGAATAATTTGATCGGCTTGCCGTACTCGGCCTTCAACAAATCCGGCTTAGGCGGCAAAGGAGGAATCCGCTTGCCGGTAAAGTCACTGCGGTTATCACCTTTGCCGTCCCGGCGAGGCATGATTTGTGTCAAAGAAAGGTCATCGCCTGATATCTTCGCGATAATCTTCTCAGTTATCTCATCCACTTTGCCGTCTCTGCGCTTGATCTTATGATCACGTTCCAGTCTGAGTGCGTCACCATCCATTTTGACTCTACTGACCGGAACGACACTGCCCCCACCCCACAGGATGCTCGCTTTCAATTCCCCATTTTCCTGCACAACACCCAGCCAGCCTGCCCCGCCGCCGGGAATGGTCAACGCCCAATGCCCGATATAGGGATTAGCAGCAACCGATACACTACCAATCGACAAGACCAGTAAAACCATCGCGCAACAAATGTTCTTACCCATAAGAAGTACCCTTTCACAACAGTTGAATCAAAATTGACACACATTTCTTACGCTATCGCCGGCAAATTGTCAATCGGATTTAAATTAATATAGAATAACAATCTGACTTGAATCTTTCCCTAAAGAATCCATGACAAATAAACTCATGTTTGATAATCTAAAATCTAAGGAACCGAACGAGGCCGTTTTAACGTTTCAATAAAATGAACCGTGGAAATGGTATTAATTTTGCATAAATAAGAAATTTAGGATAGAAGAAAGGGCAGAAAAAATGAGATACTACTATATGAATACTGTAGTCTTTATCTTGTCCATGACATGGGGCCCAACAGCCTTGTCATCGGCAATCGACATCAAACATATCCCGGCCGGAGTCACCTTTCACAAAGACACTTTATATCGTTCTGAACGCCACGGGGACAACTGGCGGCCCCTGTGGGCGGCGGATGACTCGCAGATTACCCCAATGTGCGACGGCAGTTGGCTTGGAATTAAGTACTACCATAATCACTTGTATCGCATTATTGGTGGCCCGGATAACTTCTCGATAAGCGATATTCCCAACTATCCTGACTTTTCCGGAGGTCCCGGGAGCTGGTTTGGGTACGGGGTGGTTTCGGTCGACGGCGTTTTGTATTCGGTTGTTTCGAAGACACCCGGGCCTCGATGGTCCGGCCCCTTCCGGGGCATAAAATTGCTCAAATCCAAAGACAACGGTGATACATGGTGCCGTGTGGACCGCAACGGAAATGAACGGAAAATCGGCCCACAGGATAATGCCCGCAACCAAGTGAATCCCGATGAAATGTTTTTCCTTGAAGAATTCGGACTTCCTCATCAAAAGCAAAAAGCCTACCCCTTTTCTTTCGTCGATTTTGTCAAGTGCGGCAAGGACAACGCTGCGGCGAAAGACAGCTACCTCTACATTTACTCGCCGGAGGGCGCGCATGCCCATAAGCTACTGTTGGCACGTGTCCCCAAAGACAAGCTCGGCACCCGAAGTGCCTGGGAATACTTTGTGGAGTACAAGGACTCTCAACCGAGCTGGACTTCGGACATCCGCAAGCGTGGATATGTCCACGTTTTCCCTCAAAAGAGCAGTGACGGCAATTACTTTGGATGGTATTCATGGGTGCCTTCGGTGGTATGGAACAAAGGCCTTGGCCTTTACATCATGGTCAATGGAGGGACCTATGGCGGATCAAAGATGACGTCCTCGGATAAGGACTACTACGATGCATGGATGCATACGCGAACAGGCAGCCTGGGATTCTGGTATTCAAAGAAGCCTTATGGCCCCTGGCATCGGTTTTACTACACGGACTATTGGACAGTTGACGATCCCGGGAACCGAACCTATCAGCCAAGTCTCTCTCCAAAATGGATAAGTCCTGACGGAAAACAAATGACCCTCATCTGGTCGGACGCAATGAAAAACGAGAAAGGCAAATCACACACCGTCAATTACAAATGGAACCACATGAAAATCACGATAATGACCGAATGATTTTATCGGAAACAAGAGGTAGGGTGCGTTTAAACGCACCAATAACGATTATAATATATCCTCACTGGGATAGAGGCGATGGTATCGCAAAATTGGAGCATACTTCTTTATGATCATTACATTTAAATAATTGAAGTGGTGCGATGCATCGCACCCTACGAGTTCATAATTCGTCACCCGTATCACAAGCCAAGCGTAGCAAGTTACTTCTCACGGAAATTTTTTCATAATTCACTTGATATTTAACATTAAATATGATATAATATACACTTAACATACGAATATCGTGTTTCGCATGTCGTATATGGTATGTAGTATGTCGTGATTTGAATTATGACTTGAGAAATCAAAGAAGTAAAAAGGCTTTGTCATTGATTATTTACTATTGACGATTGACTATTTTTTCTTTTCTTCCGCGTTCACCCCATGAGATAGGCACAGCCGGCATCTCACTGGGTAAATCAGCAAAAAATGAAAAATTTGAACTAAAAAATGTAAAAAAAAGGCAAAAATGAGAGGAAATCTGGTGTTTATTGGTGTTAATTCGTGGCTAATTTGAAAAAACAAAGCCAATTTCAAAACAGATGAAATGAACGTAAGTATCTATATGAAAGGGAGATATGAGAGATTTTGTGGTTTTGGGCCGCGAGAAAACAAAGCCAATTCAAAGCCAAACAAAGCCAATTTGCCGACCTTTGGCCGGAAATCCGAAGCACAAATTTCTAAATCCGAAATAAGGTAAAAACGATTGAAGCCGGGCTTGAAATGGGCATAATCAAGAGGAAACAAATAACATACGAAACGAAAGGTCAAATATGCATTTGAATCGTCGGGATTTTGTTGAAGTGACGGCTGGGGCAGGTTTATTGTCGATCCTGCCGGGCTGCAAGGCCACAATAGGTAAACCGCAAGCTCCTTCTAATACCCGGCAGGTTTCGATAAAAGAGCTGGAGAAAGCCGCCGAAGCGCGTGTGCTGCAGTTGGACGGCGTTGACTCGCCGCTGATAATTGAGTCGATTGAACTACTGCGAAAAGATCGGGAGTATATCCTGCGCGTCAGGTCGAAAGACGGTGCCGAAGGCGTTGCCATAACTAATTCCAGGCCGGACTATTTAACCCCGATACTGAACAAGCTTGTGATCCCCTACTTCATCGGTAAAGACGCCCGGGACCTGGAATCGCACCTGTTCGAAGTGTACCGGTATAGCAGCAATTACAAGCTCCAGGGCCTGGCGCTATGGTGTCCCGTGGCCTGGGTGGAATTCGCCCTGCTGGACATGATAGGCAGAGTATCATGTAAATCAATCGGCCAGCTTCTTGGCGGCGTTGTCCGTAACGAAGTGGACTTCTACATAGCAAGCGGGCGCCGGGATTCGACGCCGGAGCAAGAAGTAGAATATCTCGCTGGCCTTCTCGCCGAGACGGGCGCAAAAGCCGTCAAGTTCAGACTCGGCGGGCGAATGAGCAGAAACGCCGATGCCATGCCCGGCAGGACCGAGAAACTCATTGCCCTGTCACGTAAGAGACTGGGCGACGACATCGCGATCCATGCCGACGCCAACAGCTCGTATGACCCGCCCAATGCCATCGAAATCGGAAGAATGCTGGAAGATATCGGCGCGGTCTATTTCGAGGAGCCCTGCCCTTTCGACCACTTCGAAGACACGAAAAAGGTCGCTGATGCTTTAACAATCCCCGTTGCCGGCGGCGAGCAGGAATACAGTCAGCGTCGTTTTCGCTGGGCAATTTACAACCACGGCGTGGACATCGTCCAGCCGGACCTGCAATATTACGGCGGGCTGATTCGTTCGACACGCGTAGCGCGGATGGCGGCCCTGGCGGGGATGCCGACAACCGTTCATATTTCGGGCGGCTTCGGCTTCGTTTACATGCTGCATTTCGCTTCTTTCACGCCGGACATCGGCTTATACCAGGAATACAAAAAGGGAACCGAGAGATACAGCAACTGGTTCGATCCGCCTTTGGAAATCAGGGAGGGCTCGATTACCGTACCGAAAGGGCCCGGCGTAGGAATTAAGGATATCGGAGAATTACTCAGGGACGCAAAACCGGTTGTATAAGGTTTGTCCCGGCATTAAAAAACTGAAATCTCTCATAGGAGAACAGAAAATGTTTAGAAGACATAACTGGTTGTATTTGGGATTATTAATATTACCGGTCATATTGGCCGGCTGCGGACAAACTGCGTTTCAAATAAAGATGGTGCCCACGAACCGGCAACTCGTAGAGAGCCGGATACAAAGGGACGCCGGGTTGTTTGTCTCTGATAAGATCGTAATTATCGATGTTGACGGAATGCTTGCCAACAGGCGCAGGGGCGGCTGGATGCGTTCGGGCGAGAATCCGGTGAGCTTGTTCATCGAGAAACTCGACAAGGCCGCCGCAGATAAGTCCGTCAAAGCGGTGGTCCTTCGCCTGAACTCTCCGGGCGGGACCGTCGCAGCCAGTGACATTATGTACCATCACCTGCTGAAGTTCAGACGGCAAACGGGAAAACCCGTGATAGCCTGCGTGCTGGGCATTGGCTGCAGCGGCGCGTATTACGTTGCCTGCGGCTGCGACGGGATCATTGCCCAGCCAAGCGGCGTGGTCGGAAATATCGGCACGGTTTTCCAGACGTTCAGCGTGGCGGGGACCATGGAGAAAATCGGCGTCAAAGCCGTCACTATAAAGAGCGGCGAGTTGAAAGATATGGCGTCACCTCTGCACGATTTGAGCGACGAAGAGCACAAAGTGCTGCAGGGGATAATCAAGCAGTTCTCCGAACAGTTCTTCGAGGTCGTACGGAAGGGCCGTAAAAATATCGACGAAAAGAAGCTGGCCGATGGACGGGTATTCACGGCTCAGCAGGCACTGCAGCAAGGGCTGATCGACAAAATCGGTTATCTGGACGATGGCATCAAATGGGCCAGGGAAATTGCGGGCGTAAAGAAAACCTCGATCGTCATTTATCACCGGCCGTCAAACTATAAGCCAAATGCCTACGGCCTGGCGACGGCCGGCTCAGACGGCATCGGACCGCTGGTTAATCTCGAACTGCCCGATTGGCTGAATGCAGGCGGAGCCCAATTTCTATATCTCTGGCAGCCGGCGGTCGATTAAAAGCCGAAGGCGCCGGTGCCCTGGTTTGAATGTCACCCGGCACCGGGAAAGCCCGGGCAAAACCCGCTTTGGCTTATGTATCGCTCTTTACAATCTATTGGATGTCCAGAGAATGGCACGATTTATCAACAAGTGGTAATTGCGATTCTCGTATGCCTTTGAGTCGTGTCCCAACTGGATCGTGCAGACTTTTGCTTTGCCGTATCTTCTCACCCAGGCGACGGTCTTATCGCTGGCGTCGTGCTCGGTTGTCAGGAGAACATGATTATCCCGGTCAAACCAACAGTTTTTGTAGCCTTCGTCATGAATCGGAAAATCGCTCATACCCTCGGTAATCGGATGCTGCTTGTCGGTGACGCGGATCGCCATATCAATATCATGCTTGTACGAACCGGCCTTGCACATAACGCCGTCTTCCATAGTATCCTTCGTATAGTACTTGGCGCCGATTATCTTCTTGAACTCGGGCCACTCCTGGAACGAACACATGGTATGATGCAGCGCTACGACTCCGACGCCCTTATCCAGCAGCTCGAGGAAATTCTTCCGCCGCTTTTCCGAAATCTGCTGAGTCATACTATAGAACACGATAACATCATAATCCCAGCCGCTGATGTCCTCGAACAACTCGCTGTGATCCTTCTGTATCGCCTCGGTATAGGTAATTCCCTTGATCGAATCCATCATTTTGAAGAACGGCTCTCGCTCGAAATCGTGCCCGCCGGTAACGACCACGACCTTGAGCTTTCCGGGGGCGGCGTCCAGATCACGGATACGGAGATTCCGCCAGCGGACATGGTAAGGAAAAAAGTTCCTGCCGAGCCCGTGGACCTGAAGGCCGATGATCCCTTTGGTGTCCATCGAATCCCTCAGATTGGCACAGGGAACGCCGTTGACCGACGTTTTGATGGAGCTGCCTTTACACTCGATTCGGTACTTGTTCCACCAGTCGTCCTTAAAGGCCTTGCCGGCAGCTGGGCTGTCGGTCAAATCGGCCAGGAAAAATCCTCGCCGGGCCTCGTCATAAATCCCGCCCGAGGTACCGGTTTCCGCACTGGCGATTTCCACCTGGTAGCCGTAGACGCGGTCCGGCGGAATCACACGCTGCCGGGGCCGGCCATCGGGCCTTCTAAACACGAAAAACATAGGATCTTTGGCGATCTGACTGCGAATCTGGACCCCGGAATTCAATCTGGGATTACATTTGACCTCAAACTCCAGGATGAAATCTCCGTACTCTTTGTTCGTACAAAGAAACGTGTTGGGGCTGCCCTTCACTGCTGTGCCCACTATCGCCCCGTCCTCAACACGATACTTCGCAGAGCCGCTATGAACGCTCCAGCCATTCAGCGTCTTACCGTCGAACAAATCCATCCACTCACCGGCCATCGCACCGGTCGTAATCAGCGACAGCGTCAGAATAATCAATACCAAATTCTTCAACATTTTCCCGTGCTCCTTTCAAAAAAGATGAACTCACATATCCCCTATTGTAAACGGATCGTCCTGAAACGCAAGCTCTTCGTCAGAAATTTAAGCGCAAAATCAGGCATGGGGAGGCCAAAATGGTTCGCAGGCCGGACAACCGTCCGAGCGCACGGCAACCCTCACTATGATAGTGATACACCGCAGCTTAAAAACCATGTCGCAGCCGGTCTTGCCGGCGATCTAATCGATGGGATCGCCAGTAACCTGCACGTCGTCTATATTCCAACCGGGATAAGTTACCGACTCGTCCGTCGGGCCGATACCCCAGCGGAAGTAAACCGTCGCCTGCCCATCGGCAATCGACGGGGGAACAGCATAATCCACGGACTGCCAGGCTTCGTCGGAGACGTGAAAAAGCCCGGTCGTCCAGAGATCGACCCAATTCGTGCCGTCATTCGATACTTGAACGTCGGCATAGTCATAGGGCGATTCGACCCCAAGCCATCGTCGGAAACTCAGCCTGATATTTTTGTGTCCCTCGCAGTTTATCGCTCCAGTTGTTGCGTAGCGTGCTTCAGTCATATTGTCAGCATAGTCGCCTTCAAGTTCGTATCCGATGACGTTCTCGCCGGTGCAGCCTGAATCCGGGTCGCCGTTCCATGAGCCGGCCCCTGTCGGTGTGCCCCATGCCCAGCCGGCATCGAGCAGCCAGTTCGGATCGGTATCCATATCGGCCCAGTAAATCGCGTTCTGCACGACGGTAACCGATGCGCTCTGACTGTGCTGTCTGATTCCGTCTGTCACGAGGAAAGAGAATGTGTACGTGTGCGGCGCCTGGTCTGCCGTAGGCTTCCAGACAACAGTTTGCGTATCCGGAATATAATAAGCCCCTTCGGGCAAATTGCCGACCGAAAGCTGAGTCGGCTGATTCGTGGGATTCGAGATTGTCAACTGGAACTCGAGTATCTGGCCCGGCTCGATTTGGTCCGGCACCGATATCGGATCCAACGTCGGTGCCGGCAAGGTCCATCCCGAATTTTGAGGATCGTGCCTCGACATGCCCCAATCGGTCGTCACGGGGTCGTACGAGCCCGGCAGGTCGATGACATGGAATTGATAGTCATAGCCGTTGACCATCATCTCAAGGTCACCGTCCTGGTCGAGGTCCTCAAGGGCCGGTGTGCAGCCGATATCGGTAGATAGGCCCAGCATTGGAAATCCCGTTGTAGTCGAGCCGTCGGACTCCCAGGCCATGATCGCAGCGCCGGCCGAGGCTACCACCAGTTCCTTCTGCATGTCACCGTCAACGTCGCCGATCAAAGGAGAACAGAACCATGGATCGCCCATGAGCGTTTTTGGAAATCCGGCGTCGGACAATTCCCGGCCTTCATGGTCGAAGGCGTGCACGAGACTGTATGCGAAGCCGTCTTCTTCAATGTAGCTGTTGACATAGACTTCGCCGAAGCCGTCGTCGTCGATGTCTCCGACACTCAAGGCACCTTCATCACCGAACGTCTCGCGAACTCTGGCTGTCCAGAGCGTGCTGCCGTCAACGTGGACCGCCATTACGCTGTCCTCGGTGCAGAACACCAGCTCCGGCTCGCCGTCGGCGTCCAGGTCGGCGATGGCCGTTCCCTTCTTGCTGCCGCCCCGCCATCTTTTAATCTGCTGACCGTTGTGGTCGAGAATGAAGGTGTATACGCGCGTGATGCCGGGGCCGTATCCGCAAAGCGCGATCTCCACGTCACCGTCGCCGTCAAAATCCGCAACGCTTATGGGGCCCTCCGAGGTGTACCGCCGCTGCCACAGAAACGTTCCGTCGCCCTGGAAGGCAAACAGGCCGTCGCTTTCTCTGGATTCTTCATCAAGGGCAACTATAATCTCGCTGTCGCCGTCGCCGTCCAGATCTGCGAGGACGGGACTGCCGATGATATAGGCGTACCAGTAGTCGCCGACTCCCACGGGCCAGCCCTCAACTGTCTGGCCGCTCTCTACGTGCAGAGCAGTGGCCATGACATTATAATCGTCCACCACAACTATCTCGTAGTCGCCGTCGCCGTCGATGTCTCCGGCCGCCAGGCCCGAAGCAACCATTGAGTCCCAGGAGCTTTCTCCCAGCGCAGAAGGCCAGCCGTCAAGAACAGTTCCATCGTCTTTCCAGATGCTTATTGTCCCTCCGTAATAGTAGTCGCTCATTGTGACCGACGCTTCGACAATCTCGTTTCGTCCGTCCCCGTCAACGTCGAGACACAACGGGCTGCCCACGTACATCTCATCCGGCAGTTCTTCAGGATCATCCGATATCTCCGGCATCGGCCATGGGACCTTTTCGGCGCCGAGTTCAATGCCAAATATCTTGCGATCGGTGTGGACGGCCCCGTCGGTAGTCACGTTAAGACGCAACTCGAATACTCCGGCTCCGGGATTTGGAAATACAAGATGAACCAAACCGTTGGGATCTATAGGGGAACTGCCATCACTTAGCGTGATCCAATCATCATTGCCATAGTAGCTGTATTCGAGTTGATAGGAGTCGCCGTGCACGAACATGGTAAGTGGTATATCATTGCCGTCGGGCGCGAAGGTCTGCTGCTGCATCGGCTCGACGATTTCTCCCAAAGGATACCTTCGGTCCGCCGCCATGAGGGCCTGGTAGGCGTTTACCCGCCCGGTGCCGATGTAGCCCTGCACGGGATCGACATCCCCGTAGTATACAGGGTCGGTGGTGTTTTCCAGGATAGCTCTGACCTCTATATGTGTCAGCTCCGGCTTATGCGCAAGCACCAGGGCCCCGACCGCCACGACATATGGGCCGGAAAAGGACGTCCCCGCCGTGGCGATATATTCGTTGCCCAGATCGGTTGTGACGATGTCGGTGCCGGGAGCGGTGATATCGACCCACGACCCGAAGCTGCTGTGTCCGGTCTTGATGTCTTCGCCGTTGGTCGAAGCAACCGCCATGACATTGTAGTATGCCGCCGGATAGTTCGGCCTGGCCGAGTCGTCGTTGCCGGCGCTGGCTACGAGCAGAACGCCCCGGGCAAAGGCATTATCAATCCCCGTCTTGACGAGCGGATCTCCCTCCGGGCCGAATTCATCGCTGCCGAAACTCATATTTGCAACGTGTGCGCCGTTAGCCGCGGCATAATCCAGAGCCTCAGCCACCTCGGCGGAGGTCACGTAGATGCTCAATCGCAAAGCCATTATGCTGCTTTGCCAGTTGACGCCGCAGACGCCTACCCCATTGTTACCCACTCCCGCGATGACCCCGGATACCTGTGTGCCGTGACCCACGACCGAGTAGTAGCCTCCATCGTCCGGTATGACGTCGTTGCTGTCGTCCTCGAAGTTCCAGCCGGAAACGTCGTCGATGTACCCATTGTTATCATCGTCTATATCGTTATTGGGAATCTCGCCTTTATTGACCCAGATATTGTCCTTCAAGTCAGGGTGATTCGCATCAACACCGGTATCCAGCACGGCGACCACTATATCGTGACTGCCGGTCGAGATGTCCCATGCCTCGGACATCTGGATCAGTTGATGGGCATATTGATCGGGAAATTCCGGATCGTTCGGGTCGCCACATCGCTCATAGATATAATTGGGCTGCGCATACTCCACTTCAAGGTCACCCCGGAGCTCGGCACACACGCCCGGCACATCCCGGTCGGTCCTGAGCAGATAGAATCGAAGCAGCTCGGGGGCCGTCGACGACCCGGCAGCCACCTCTGGCCTGGCCGAAGATAAGATACCGATCTTGCCGGGCGCCTGCCCCTTGGGAGCATCTTCGTGCTTCAGCCGTCGATGAGCGCCGTCAAACACCGGGCCTTCATTGGAGAGCCCATAGTTGGCCTGCAGGCGAAGCAAGGCGGCTTCGTGTCCCGTCGGTGCCGACAGTGAAAATAGGCCGGTGCCGTCAATTTGTCGGTCTTTGAGCTTGACAATGACCTCGCCCGGCACGTAGGCCGGTTTCGAACGAGCCGGCCGCCTTGAAGCATGATCGGTGGCTGCACTGATGTCCTTTCCCTCAGGCGACGGGCCTGCTCTCAATATTCCGGCACCTATAACGGCCATTGCTACCAAAAATCCAGACCGTACAATCAGACTGTTTCTGTTCGAGTTCTTCACGCTCATTCTCTCGCTCCTTTCAAACGCAACGGAAGCAGCATCTTCGAATCGGGGACACAATATCCTAACTCCTCAGACAACCACCTGCACGTATGCGAACTGTCATTATTATACTAATAACCTAAAGCTGCAAAGTCAAGTCAAAAAACCATATTTTAGCCGTCCCTGTTTCTTGCATCTTGTCTGATATCGTGCAAACCAGCACTCTGCGGCTACATAAGCCGATTTTTAATTATCGTCCCAAAGGTTGTGGTGGGATTGAAAAAGGCTTGAGTAGTGATATTTTATTATTGAGCCTACAATACAGTTATCACAGGAAACTCAAGCCGCGCACAATATTACAGCAATGGAAGTGTTCAGTGCGGCACAAGAAAAGAGTTACAAAAACGCGCCCGGGAGGACTCGAACCTCCAACCTTCGGATTCGAAGTCCGAAGCTCTAAATTCACAAGGTACTCCAGATAAGGCACTTACGGATACTGCTGAAACTGTCTTGGCGTCCTGCTTGGCGCAAATTGTGCAAAACCACCCCAAATTGGCGGAGCTGATCGAGGATTGGTTCCAGGAATATTGCTGGTCTCTTTCAGAGCGAGAACAAGGTGCGATCCGGAAATTACTTGGGCAGAAGGATTAGTAAATGGAGCATTCATTTGATATAGAGTTTGCTCAGGAACACGGGATGGTGGCGGCGATTCTCTACCGTCACATGCAGTTCTGGATTGCCAAAAACAAAGCGAACCGTACAAACTGCCGCGATGGTCGAACGTGGACATACAATTCCGTTCAAGCGTACTGCGAGCAGTTTCCTTATTTGGGCACGCGACAGATACGAACAGCACTTGCACTGTTAATTGAACGCGGGATACTGCTCAGGGGCAATTATAATAAGCGGGGATCGGACCGAACGAGTTGGTACGGCTTTGCCGACGAAGAAACCGCACTCAAGGGCCTTCCTGCCCATTTGTTAAAATCGCAAATGGAAAATCAGGCTAAAAAGCCCATTTGTCAAAATGACAAATCCAATTGTCAAAATGACAAATCCAATTGTCAAAATGACAGAGCGTTACCAGATCAATCCAACCCAGATACTCCTACGCAGATAAACAACAACATTGGGAAAAATGCTCAAGAGGTTTTGGAGTTGGATTGCGAGATAAAACGACAGGCTAACTTCCTCAGTGAGCAGCTCGAAAGCATCTTTCATCCGCGCGGCAGATCACAGCAGACCTTTTCAAATATCATCCGGTACTTCATAAACAGCGTGCAAGTGGATCCCACTAAGATTTCATGGTTCAAAGAAGCGGCCGA
>Ga0307433_1000226_pt1 | contig 50892 bp, 42 predicted proteins | sample SalMarWE160210MG_FD_202166 | JGI IMG/M metagenome (GOLD analysis project Ga0307433, IMG submission 202166) | Salt marsh sediment microbial communities from the Plum Island Ecosystem LTER, Massachusetts, United States - WE1603-210 | ecosystem: Environmental > Aquatic > Marine > Intertidal zone >...
CATCCCCTAGCGGACTTCGTAGTATAACTTCTAAGGAGAAGGACGGCGACGATAATTCTAAAACATTTTATCGATAATAAATCTTGCGCCCAAGAATATATCGACCGCCATCGCCGAGCAAAGCAGAATCCACCGTAGTACAGTGACCCGCAGCTTAGCACGGGCCAGAAAGAATATAACCACCGCCACAAGCGTGCCGAGTATATACATTTTAGCAGATTCGGCAAGAAGCCTTGCAGCGTATCCGCCGAGGCCCGCAAACACCTGAAAGTATTTTGTCGCTAACAGCAGTGTCACGATAGCCAGTGCGCCCGAAACTGCCGCGGTCAGCAGAACCCATTTTCTGTCGGCGTAACCGACCAAGGCAAGTCCCTGCATCCCTACACCAATCAAGACCGAGCAGCACAAGAGAGGAACAGTAAGCCACATAACAGGACTGACTCTGTAAACAGGCTCGCAAAAGGCTAATATTGTGCCTATGCAAAAGATTACTATTATGCCATACCGCCGGGCTGCCACTAATATGGCAAAGCCCATTAGAAGAGCTGCTATCGGCACATGATAAAAGCCGACCGGAGTATCACTTCGCTGAGCCATAACAAGCGGAGCTACCAGGCCGGCCAAATCAGCTAAGTGTAATTTGGCTCGCATCGGCACTGCAAACAGGCGATAGTGCTCAGACATCCGAAAGAATAGTATTATCGCTAAAAAAGGTAGAGCCGACAGAGGTCGGCTTAACCACCGCCACTTGGTTTTTGCGATGAATGAGGCCGGACAGAAGAGCCACGGTATTGCGGCAGCTAAAAGACCGGCGGTCGGATGGTATTTGGCTAAGCCAAGTGAAAATGACCCAAAACCGTATATTGCTCCTGCAAAAAATGAGCCGGCTGATGCAGCTACCCACCGCCGGCTAAGCACAAAACTACCTAAGCAAGCCAGAGAGACGTTTACAATGAGAAGGTACTGTAGCGCATCGAACTTTTTGAATTGTGGCCGATATAAATACACAGCGGCTGCAAGATATATTATCGCTGCAGCGGCGGTTTTACAGATAACCTTAGCTGTGGATTCGATATTTGTTGTTTTGCGGAGCATCGAGCTGTTGCAAATAAAGTTGAGTACGACGACCCTGTTGCTTGGTTTTCAGATTCGCTGTGGGCTAAATTTAACTCCTATCTTGAAACTCAAATATTAAAAATAAAATATAATAATTATGGAGTTATCACTTTGTGGCAATGATTTCCTTAATTTTACATTTTGCATCCTTCGACTTTGCTCAGAGCCTGCCCTGAGCTTGTCGAAGGGACAGGTTTTTATTTTTGAAATATTAAAAAACCCCGCAGCGCATCCCTTCGCCACGGGGCAATGAAAAATACAGTAATTACTGCTGCGAGACTCAAGGTGCAGTATCAAAGACTAAAGGACAACGAGCCAAGACCTTAGCTTTTTGGTTTACATTCTGATTTTTAGCCTTTTATGGTATTTTTACAACGACACCAAGTCGGCCCAGTTCGCCGGCCACGTCCGGCTGATTAGGATTAAGCTGGAAACTCCGACTGAGATATTCCTTCGCTTTGTTTTGATCCCCGTTGTTCAAATAATAGTAGCCGAGGCGCTTGTTAACCTCAGGCGAATTTGGTCCCAGACGAATTGCTTGTTGATAACAAGTCAATGCGTACTCGTCCAGCTCTTGTTTATCAAAGGCTTCTGCAAGCTGAAGTGATGCCATTGCTGAGCTGGAGACCTGATTTATGTATGAACCGGCATACTGCTTAGCTTTAGCTGTATTGCCGTTGTTAATAAGACCCTTAACAAGCGCCGCTTGGGCGGGCCTATGCGCAGGGTCAAAGCCCAAAGCCACGTTATAATGATACTCCGCTTTGGCCCAGTTACCTTCTGCCTGATATAGTTGGCCCAGCTCGAAATGCACGTCCGGATTTTCAAACTTAATATCGAGCTGTTTATTTAATGCAGCTTTTTTCTCTTCAGCCGATATTGTTACCGGTTCCAGCTTTTTTTCAGACTCACAGCCGGCTATTGTGCAGACCAAGAAAGGCAAAAGACATAAAACTAAAAGTAAAAGAACCCCCCTTTTGATTTCCACTCCCTGGGGTTCGGTTGATTTCAGCTCCACCCTAACACATTCTTGCTTTGGGTTTTTACCCATCGTCCCTGACCTCACTTTTGTAATCAGACAATCTGAAATCCTGAAAGCTTTACTATACTGCCGTGCTTTTTTTACACTTGCAAGAAAAAATTTTATCTTGTTATAAAGTTTTTGATATCGGCTGGTAGCTTATGTATCTAAGCGGCTTATTATCATATAGTTAGATCATCGGTGCTGCGCCGGGCTGATGGCGGATCATTTTCTACGCCAGCCTTCTTAAGCGTATCCGGCAAGGCTGACTTTACACGTTCCGGTATTACTGGCTTGACGTATTTAAGGCCGCCGCGATAGTAATGCCATTAAAAAACGCGTGGATGAAGATAGGGCGAAACAACGAACCGCTTTTTTCGTATGCGTAGCCCATGCACATCGCTAATACGAACAGCGCGGGCCAGTGCCCCATATTGTGTATGCTGGCAAATAAAGCAGAGCTTATTAAAATTGACAGCCAGGGCTGTTGAAAAAAAGAGCGCAGCATAGTTTGAAATAGGCCGCGAAAAAGCATCTCCTCGAAAACAGGCGCTATTACAACAGACACAAAAACAATTATAATTCGAAGTGACTGTTGTTGATATATTGCGATAGTATCAAGCTGCTCGTGCCTTTGCATCTGAAAATTCTGTCCCCAGATAAATCGCCCAAGGGACAGCGTCAATATCACCATCACTACTACAAGGGGCCATACCGTCAGCAGATTCACAACCGCTGCTAAAAAATCCTTAGGGATTGTTTTTACATTAAGGCCAAAGCCCTTTATCTTGCGGGCAAAAACGGCTTTAGCCATAAGAATCATTACTATAATCGTTATTATTTCACAGATGCCCAAGACAAGGTTATCAAAAAAAGCGTTCTGCCAATGGTTAAATGGCAATTGTTGATTGGTAGCCGATGATAGGTCCGCCACGGGGGGGATTATCCATTTGCCGATTAACCAATTACCAAGTGAAACAGACCATGACCAGAGCAGTAGTGGAATAAAGGGCATATAAAAAGGCATGTTGCTTCGACGAGGCACAGAGTCAGCTAAGGCATTTCTTCCTAATGATGTTTTTAGCAGCCAGCAGGCTAATAGAGCCAGTCCCGGCAGACAAATGAGATGTTCCAGAGTGACAGTTTGACTAAGCTCTCTGGATACTTTCGAGACGAGCTCACCGAAATTCAAACCGGCCCAATTTTCGATGGTCTCAGGAATATACATTACAATAAATTAAGAACAAAAGTTAATCTGCTTTAAAACTTATGTTTGGCTACATAGCTTTTTTCAGGATTTCCAAAAGCTGGTCGTTTGTTAATGCAACGGGATTTCCTTTCATGCTGCTTGATTTTTGAGCCTTGGTGACTACCTCGACGAAATCATATTTTGTCAATCCGAGCTTAGTCAGTGACGGCACTTTTAATGTCTCGCAAAGTTTCTGAATCCAAACTACGCCATCGCTGGCCTGTGCTTTTGTTTTGCCAGTCAAAATCTGTGCTACCTCATCGTACCGAGTTAAATATGGTGAGTCAGCTTGGCGAGTTTTGAGAGCCTGTACGTTGGCCTGCATTACGAACGGCAGAAGACGAGCGCATATTACTCCATGAGGCGCTGAAATTTCATCCTTCGCAGGCCTACTCCGCCGAAGCGGCTGCGAAGGCTGGATGCTACGGAGAATGGACATGCCGCCTAACGGACCGGCAAAACCATGCACCGCCCCCAGACCCGCGTTAGCTAAAGCCAAGCCGCTAAAAAGGCTTGCCAGAGCCATATCCTCACGAGCTGCTTCATTGTATCCATCTTCATAGGCTTTTAGCAAAGAGCGGCCGGCTCGTTTTATTCCTTCTCGGCAGATGCCGTCCGTAAGAGGATTGGCCTTATTGGAGACGTATGCCTCAATGAGCTGAGTCAGCGCATCCAGGCCGGTGCTGGCCGTTAAATCCGGCGGCACTGAATAAGTCAGCTCAGGGTCAACCACAGCAACGCGTGGCAGCAGCAAGGCACTGCGCATACTTACTTTGACTTTATGTTCGACTGCACCAAGCACCGCATTGCGAGTGACCTCGGCTCCTGTGCCGGCTGTAGTAGGTATAGCGATATAGGGCAGGGGACTTTGCTTAATTGGTTTTCCTTCGCCAACCACTTCCAGATATTCTTCGAGTCGGCCGCTGTTGGTCAACATCGCGGAGACTACTTTACCTGTATCCAATACACTTCCGCCGCCGATACCGATGACTAAATCAGGTTTTACCTGGCGGGCCTGTTCAACAGCTTTATTTGCTATTGTTATTGTTGGCTCGCCGGGGACGCTGAAGGTGGAATACTTAATCCTGTGTTTATCCAGCCTTTCAAGGAGCGGCTCGGCTCTTTCGACCGTTCGGCCGGTGACAATAAATGCGGCTTTTCCAATCTCAGCCGCTAAAGGTCCAACTTCCTGAATTGTACCACGACCGAAGATTATGCGTGTAGCTGTCGCAAACTCGAATCTCACAATCGACCTGCTTGATATAAAATTTTGTAATTGATATACTCCGAAAAAGTTTTTTGACCATACTAATGTCATTGCGAACGAAGTGAAGCAATCTCATTTATGCAGATGATTGAGATTGCCGCGGCCTTTCAGGCCTCGCAATGACAGAGCATACAGAAGTAAACCATCCAATGTCTAAAAACTGTCTAATAGTAACTTAATCCCAGCCCTTTTCGTCAGGAAATACATTAGTATATTTGATACTGCTGCGTGGTTCAGCCATCATATCGGCCATAGCGTCACGCCATTTCTGATAATGTGCTGTTTCTTTGTGCCTGGCGGGGTCGCTCGCTGTACGATAGACCTCGACCAGCACGAAGCGCGTTGGGTCGTCCTGCTGCTGGAGACAATCGAATCGGGCGATGCCCGGCTCCTTTACGCTCTCGCGGGCGTTTTCAAGGCTGGCGGCTCGAAAGGCCTCTACCTTATCCGGCTTAACATGTGCGAATACATGGACTATAAACATGATAATCTCCTGCCGTTAGGCATCCCCTAGCGGACTGCAAATTTCATTATGTTCTTTGGCTTAAAACAGCCGGTTGCTGTCGAGCAGGAATGTCACCGGGCCATCATTAACGCTGCTGACGTGCATATATGAACCGAAGGTTCCTGTTTCAACAGTTATACTTTGCTTTGAGAGCAGCTCTATCACTTTTTCATAAAGCTGTTGCGCTGATTTCGGCTCAGCCGCGGCGTCGAAGCTGGGCCGACGTCCCTTTCGGCAGTCGCCGTGAAGTGTAAAATTGCTGACCAGCAAAATACCGCCCTGTACGTCAAGCACATTGCGGTTCATCTTGCCGGCTTCGTCTTCAAAGATTCTCAGATTTATGAGCTTCTCTGCTATCCACTCAGCGTCCTTTTCCGTATCAGTTTTGCCGACACTGAGATAGACAAGCAGCCCTTTGCCGATTCGCTCGATAGGCTTGCTGTTTATTTTAACCTGTCCCGCTCCGGCTCGGCGAGCCTTCACCGAGACGAGTGCTTCTAAAACCCGCTGTACAACCGCTCGCATAAACATTCTTTCCCAAAGTTCAATAAAACCATGGCGCCGAGGTTGACCTTCGGACGTGCAGCTCATCTATTCTGGCTTTGCCTTTATGCGTTACAAGGTACAGCACCAGTTCAGCGATTTCTTCCGGCCTCATAAGGTCCTCTTTTTTAAGGTCCGGCCGGACTCTTGGTATAAGCTCCGTATCGACACCGCCGGGACACAATAGATGCACCCGGATATTTGAGCCTTTTAGCTCCTCAGCTAATGAGATTGTCATTCCGCGAATGGCGTGCTTGGATGCGGTGTAAGCGCTTTGCAGCGGATAGCCTTTTACGCCTACAACCGAGGCGATATTGACAATGTAGGCGGCATCGGCTTTTTCCAGCAGCGGCAGGGCTTCTCTGCAAAGGATAAATGGTGCTCGTGAGTTAACTAAGAAGCAGCGGTCCCAGTCTTTGGTTTTTGTTTTTTGCAGTTTTGCTGAGTGAGTGATGCCGGCGTTATTGACTAATATATCGAGTCTGCCGAATTTTTTATTTGTTACCTTGACTAAGTTTTTGATGGACTTTTCTTCTGTTAAGTCGGTGACAACGATTTCTGCTTTTCCGCCTGCCTGTTTAACCTTTTCAGCAGTTTCCTGCAATTTCCGGATTGACCTTGCAGCTAAGACGACCGTCGCCGACTCTTCAGCTAAGGCGATACTAATAGCTCTGCCGATGCCTCTGCTGGCTCCTGTCACTATCGCTACTTTTCCGGCTAATTGTTTATTCATTTTGCGGCCCTTCCTTAACCAGCCGGATTATAACAGAAAATTACGGCAGACAAAACTCTAGTTTTCACAAAAAGGAAATTGTCCCTGTTTTTTAAGCTTCGCCTTGTAAATAAATGGCCGTTTTAAATGTCGTGTCCTTAGGATGATTAAGGAAGGCACGTTTATTCTTTGATATCACGATAGATTACGTGTTGCCACGTAATTTTTGTTTTTCACAGAGAGAAAGTGCTTTTCTGCTTGACTTACTTTTTTCCTGCCTTACATTGCTTATGAAGGTTAGAAATCAAGGAGGAGTGGCCGTCGAATGGACAGGTCAAAAACTTTGCATGGATGTGTCCCATCAAGAACCTTAATTCCCATTTCGCTACCTCCTTCCTTTGGGGAGCTCCTGCTCTTGGTTGACGCTAATTATGAGTATTTGACATGGAGGTGGTTAAATGAGTGCACTACGATTTGTATGGAGATGTTGGCTTAGATTATGGCGATCAAATGAGAGTCTTTCGCCTGGAATTGATTCACATAGATGGGAAAGCAAAATAGAGATTCTTAGGAGTTTATCGAGTAAGCGTTGTTGATAAATAGTGGTTGCCATTCGCGGCTGTCCCTGTTTATAATACCCTTTTGGGTTTTTAGGGCACTTAGGATGTGCACTGTTTAGAACTATATGCCATTTCTGAAAAGTTAGTATTACTTTTAATGGCTGGCCACGTCATTCCGACCGGAGTCCCCAGGGGACGAAGCGGAGAAATCTGCTCAAAAACAGATTTCTCGACTCGCCTTCGGCTAGCTCGAAATGACATTCTGAACTCTTTTCAACAGAGCAATATTGTCGCTAAAGTCTTAAACAACCATGAGGCCAAACAGCCTACAGTGTTATTACCGCGCAGGCGATTATTGTCATTCCCGCCTTCGCGGCGATGACATGAAGAGCGGCGATAACATGTAGGGAGTGCAAATGGTAAACAATACTATTACTGTACCAAAGGGCTTTCTGGCAGCAGGGATTGGCTGCGGGATAAAAAAATCAGGTAAGCTCGATTTGGGGATGATTGTTTGTCCGGCTGGGGCAAAGGCGGCATCGGTATTTACCACGAATAAAATCACTTCAGCGGCGGTTCAAATCAGTAAGGAGCATATAAAGAGCCCAAAAATTTTTGCAGTAGTCGTCAACTCCGGCAACGCAAACGCCTGCACAGGTCGGCTCGGAATCAAGAACGCCATAACTATGTGTGCTAAAACAGCATCGCTCCTCGGTCGTCTTTCGGCGGTCGAGGGACGAAGGGTGAAAGACGATGGACGAAACGTTCTTGTTGCCTCCACCGGGATTATTGGAGAACAACTGCCAATTAAAAAAATAATCGCCGGCATCTCGAATGCAGCAGAACAGCTTTCGTTCTCGGCAAAGGCTGGACTGGATTTTGCAAAGGCGATTATGACAACCGATACAAAACCCAAACAAGCCGTGCGAAAAATAAAAGTATCCGGTGCTGAAGTGACAATAGCCGGTGCGGTAAAAGGAGCCGGCATGATAGCCCCGAATATGGCTACTACGCTTCTTTTTATTACGACCGATGTGGCTATAAGTAAGCCTCTGCTGTCCAGAGCGTTGAAATCAGCCATTGACAATTCGATAAACAGGCTGACTGTTGACGGCCATCAAAGCACTAATGATACAGCTATAATCCTTGCCTCCGGCTTAGCAGGAAATCGTCCCATAGTGACACAATGTCCGCGATATAAAAAATTCTCGAATGTATTGATGGAGCTGTGCGAAGATTTGGTCAAACAAATGGCCCTTGACGCCGAAGGAGCAACGCGAATGTTCAAGGTAGTAGTTAAAGGAGCGGCCAGCAAAGCCGATGCAGCTAAAGCCGCCAGGGCAATCGCTGATTATAACCTGCTAAAGTGCGCCGTTCATGGAGGCGAGCCAAACTGGGGCAGGATTATCTGCGCAGTCGGTTCGGCAGGAGTGAAATTGAATCCTCATAAGTTATCATGTAAGCTGGATGATTTGGTGGTCTTTAAAAACGGTGAGCCGACCCTCTTCGACCGGAAGGAAGCCAGCAGGATTGTTTCGCAAACCACACATACGATAACGGTTGATCTCGGAGCAGGTAAACAAACGGATTTTTATTATGGCTGTGACTTAAGTGCAGAATACGTAAAAATCAACGCCGAATATCACACATAGAAACACAAAACGGCTGCCTCATTCGGCCCAATACTTACATATCTATCAGTTTTTCGCTTTCCGCAATAAAAGCCTTGAAAATAACCTGTATTTTGTTAAGCTGCTTTGACTTTACAGATCGTCATTCGGTTGCGGTTGCGCAGCTCGTCACGTTAAACGTATAACGTTAAACGAAACCAGTTGCGCAACCGATAAACGTATAACGAAAAATTTTATAGTTGAAATTGAAAGGAGCAAAATTGTGAAGATGCTAAGCAGAATCACAGCATTTCTGCTGCCTGCTTTTGTCTTTAATGCAACGGCACTGGCGGCAGGCGAAGAAGTCTCAACCGAAGTGGCGGGAACGCCTGTAAGCTGGTGGCTGGCACCCGTAGCGGCTCTATTGGCTTTGTGCTTTGCATACTATTTCTACAGGAAGGTAATGTCTGCTTCTGAGGGCACCGAGAAGATGATCGAGATTGCCCGCCACGTCCGAGAGGGTGCGTATGCATATATATTCCGCCAGTATAGTGTGGTATCGCTTGTCTTCTTGGTCCTTTTAATCATCTTCGCCTTTTGTGCCTATAAAGGCGTACAGAATCCGTTCGTTCCGGTGGCATTTCTAACAGGCGGATTCTTTAGCGGCCTGTGTGGCTTTCTCGGCATGAAAACCGCAACGAACGCCTCCGCCCGCACTGCACAGGGTGCGAGCAAATCGCTCAATAGCGGTCTGCAGGTGGCCTTTCGCTCCGGTGCCGTGATGGGACTTGTCGTAGTCGGATTCGGCCTGTTTGATATCTCGATGTGGTATCTGATTCTCGACAAGCTCGTCTATACAGCCGAGCATATGGAAAAAGGGCTTCGGTTCCTGGGATTATGGCTCGTTCATCCTGGCATGAGCGCCGATCACAAGCTTGTGGAGATTACTACTACGATGATCACCTTCGGCATGGGCGCCTCAACGCAGGCACTGTTCGCCCGTGTAGGTGGTGGAATATATACAAAGGCAGCCGACGTCGGTGCCGACCTCGTTGGTAAAGTCGAGGCCGGCATCCCGGAAGACGACCCCCGTAATCCCGCCACTATTGCCGACAACGTCGGCGACAACGTTGGTGACGTGGCCGGTATGGGCGCCGACCTCTACGAGAGCTACTGCGGCTCGATCCTGGCAACAGCCGCCCTCGGCGCAGCTCTGCCCACAGCGGCCCTTGCAGCCAAAGGCATGGATCCTCTAAAAGCCGTCCTGGCGCCGATGCTCGTCGCCGGCCTGGGTATCCTTCTTTCTATCCTTGGCATCTTTATGGTTCGCTGCAAGGAAGACGCCAGTCAAAAGAATCTTCTCCGAGCGTTGCTCTTCGGAACGCTTGGCAGCTCCGTATTGATAATTGGTGCCGTCGCATTACTGGCTGCGTCTGGCTGGATAAGCTGGGGCGTGTTTGGCTCGGTTATAGCCGGCCTGGTTGCAGGCGTATTGATTGGTCAGTTTACCGAATATTACACATCCGATGAATACAAGCCCACCCGCGGCATAGCGTACCAAACAAAGATGGGAGCAGCTACCACAATCATCGACGGCTTCGCCACGGGAATGTACTCTGCCGGCCTGCCGGTCATAACCATAGTAATCGGCATCTTGTTTGCCTTCGGCCTTGCCGGGGGCTTTAGCGAGCTGTCGATGGGACTCTACGGTATTGGTTTTGCCGCGGTCGGCATGCTTTCAACGCTCGGTATAACATTAGCGACCGACGCATACGGCCCTATCGCAGATAACGCCGGCGGCAACGCCGAGATGAGCGGCCTTGGGCCGGAAGTTAGAAAAAGAACCGACGCCCTCGACGCCCTCGGCAATACTACCGCTGCGACGGGTAAGGGCTTTGCAATCGGCTCGGCGGCACTGACGGCTATGGCGCTTCTCGCAGCATATATCGAAGAGGTGCGAATCTGGATTAGCAGACTTGCCAATGAGAGTGCCAACGGCATCATCCACGTAGGCGAGGTGGCTTTTGCCGGCAAAGAAGGCGTTGCCGACGCCGTCAATGCAAAAACGGCCACGATTATGCAATTCGTCAACGCCTACAATTTGACGATTATGAATCCAAAGCTTATCGGCGGTATCTTCATTGGTGCTATGATGGCTTTTGTATTCTGCGCAATGACAATGAAAGCTGTCGGCCGAGCTGCTGGTGCGATGGTCGAGGAGGTTCGCAGGCAGTTTAGAAATATCCCGGGAATCATGGAAGGCAAAGGCAAGCCTGATTATGCACGCTGTGTCTCCATCTCCACTCGCGGCGCACAGAAAGAGATGATCCTGCCTTCGCTTTTGGCGATTATCATACCGGTCTTGACGGGACTATTGCTCGGCGTCTCTGGTGTGATGGGCCTTTTAGCAGGTGGCTTAACAACCGGTTTTGTCCTGGCAATCACACTTAACAACGCCGGTGGCGCCTGGGACAACGCCAAAAAATATATTGAGAAAGGAAATCTCGGCGGCAAAGGCTCCGACGCCCACAAAGCAAGCGTCGTCGGCGATACCGTCGGCGACCCATTCAAGGATACTTCTGGTCCGAGCCTGAATATCCTTATAAAGCTGATGACGATGGTCAGCATTGTTTTTTCCGGTGTTGTAGTTAAGTTTGCACCCGTAATCAGCGAATGGCTTCACCTCGGAGGTCAATAACCTGTAAGATATTTATTAGTCGAAATTAATAAAGGTTTGAACTGTTGTGTCTTTAAGCAAATGTTGACGCGAGGGCTTGATGAATGTAAGGTAAATGGGTGGCGTGTGAGCCACCCATTTTTGTTATAAAGTTGAGGTTTAGGTTATTTGACTAAAACGAGAATCACGAAAGCAAAAAAGTTCGCTATATCCGCGGCTAAATTAGCTGTTGCCAGACATTGCAGCGATGTCGTTGTTCTTGATTTGCAGGGCAAATCGCCGGCTACGGATTATTTTATAATCGCCACCGGCACCAGCGACAGGCAGATGCGGACCGTTGCCGATGAAATCTGCAAGGCGGCTAAAGAAGAAGACCTTCAGCGGTTCGGCAGGGCCGGCTACAAACAAGGACGCTGGATTTTGCTCGACTTTATCGATGTCGTAGTCCACATCTTCGACAGCGAATACCGGGACTATTACGATTTGGAGCTGCTCTGGGGCGACGCAGAGAGAATTGATTATTGAAAAGACCCGACAATAAGTCGTGGTTTATAACCCCCAGTAAAACTGGGGGCTAAATATTTTTGTTTAGCCCCCCAATTGGGACCCCGCTCCGCGGGAACCCTTGGGGGGTGTCCCCACGTTTTACATGTGGTTATACCAATTTTGTTCCGCCAGTGGCGGATTCGCAGAAGTATAAAATTTAATGAAAAGTATCGTTGAAATACTTAATGATAAAATCAGTGCGGCGATGGCCGATGTCACCGGCCAGCAGCGCTGTGCCGCAATTGTAGGCCCGGCTACCGACCCGAAGTTCGGCGATTACCAGGCCAACGGCGTAATGGCTCTTGCAAAAAAGCTCAAAACGAATCCTCACAAATTAGCCGAAGAAGTCGTAAATAAACTTAACACCGAACACCGAACACCGAACTCTGAACTACTATTAAGTGACATCTGCGAACAGCCGGAGGTGGCAGGCCCGGGTTTTATCAATCTACGATTGAAAGCCGATTTTGTAGCAAAAACTTTATTAGAAATATCAAGGCATTATGTAGAGGAGGTGCTTCCCGGCGGTAACAAAGTACCTTATTCGAGATTTGGCATTGATAAAGTTGCAAATCCTAAGAAGATTGTTGTTGATTTCTCTGCGCCAAATATAGCTAAAGAGATGCACGTTGGTCACTTGCGAAGCACCATCATCGGCGATTGTATCTGCCGAGTCCTTGAATTCCTCGGCCATAAAGTCATTCGCCAGAACCACATCGGCAACTGGGGCACTCAGGTTGGGATGTTGATGGCTAAGTTGGATGAGGATTCACGCAAACAAGAGGAATACGCCGGCGCCCCCATTACAGCAGAGCAACTTAAGCTTCCACTCGTTATATTCGAGCACTTCTACAAACAAGCAAAACAACGATACGACAGCGATGAACAGTTTGCAAAATCAGCGAGAGAGGCGGTCGTTCGTTTGCACAAGAATGATCCGGAATATACCGTGCTCTGGCAGATAATTGTCAATGAGTCTCGCTCTCATTATCAGGCAATCTACGACACTCTCGGTGTGAATCTTAAAAAACAGCATGAACGCGGCGAGAGTTTTTATAAGGATATGCTGCCCGGAATTGTCGAGGAATTACTAAAACGCAAGATTGCTGAAAAATCAAAAGGTGCGATTTGTGTCTTCCCTGATAAGGAAAAATTCAAGACTAAAGATGGTAATCCTATGCCATTGATTATTCGAAAGTCTGATGAGGCACATTTGTATGCGACGACGGATTTGGCGGCGCTGCGGTACAGAGTAACTAGTATGCAATACGAAGGAAAGGAGTATAAAGCTGATAAGATAATTTATGTCACCGATGCCCGGCAAAAGTTGCATTTTGAGATGCTTTTTGCTGTGGCTCGGATGGCTGGTTGGGACGTAAGACAGAAGGTTAGCCCCCACCCCTGCGGTGGGGGTCAGAAGCCTGCCCTGAGCGAAGCCGAAGGGACAGAAGACAGAGGACAGAGGACAGAAGGACAGCTTGTCCGGCGTAGCTTTAGCGAAGACGGAAGGACAGAATTTGTTCATGTTACTTTTGGTTCGGTACTTGGCGAAAACGGCAAGCCATTAAAAACGCGCGAGGGTGAAAACGTTAAATTAAAAGACCTTCTCAACGAAGCTATGGAACGTGCCCGCAAGATTGTCGAAGAGAAAAACCCGAATTTACCAGCCGCGAAAAAAACTGAGATCGCAAAGGCTGTTGGCATTGGTGCTGTCAAATACGCTGACTTTTCCAACAATCGCACAAGCGATTACGTTTTCAGCTTCAATAAGATGCTGGCGATGGAGGGCAACACAGCTCCGTATATGCAATACGCCTACGCCCGGATAAAATCCATAGAACGAAAGGCACAAAGCATCGAGCGGAAAGCACAAAGCAAAGATGTTGATGTCGAGACGGAACTTGCCGGCATTAAAAGCATTGCACTAACCGACCCAGCAGAACTTGATTTGGCCAAACACCTCATCCGTTATGGCGAAGCAATTCAATCTGCGGCGGCTGATTACAGGCCGAACTATCTGACGGCTTACCTGTACGAATTGGCCCAGAAATTCAGCGTCTTTTACACGAACTGTCCGGTTTTGGATGCCGGCCCGGATAAAAGACCCACGAGGCTCTTACTTTGCAGTCTGACCGCAAGAATAATCAAGCACGGCTTGAGCAACCTGCTCGGCATAGAAGTAGTAGAGCAAATGTAATGGATTCGGCAGGCTCACCAATAATTGAGGAGCTACTTATGAATATCGTCCAGCAAGAATTCAGCGTAAGCACAAAAACACGCTGTCAAATGATTGACATTACCAGCCAGGTTCGATCGATTGTTGGTGAGTCCGGCATCAAAGATGGCGATGCGATTATTTATTGTCCTCACACCACAGCCGGCATTACCATCAACGAAAATGCCGACCGCTCTGTGCCTCAAGACATACTGCTTGCACTGGAAGAAATTGTACCTGAACACCAAGCAGGCTTCCAGCATATCGAGGGTAACTCGGATGCTCACGCCAAAAGCTCAATTATCGGGTGTAGTGAGCAGGTCCTCATCAAAAACGGCTCACTGCACTTAGGCACCTGGCAGGGGATATTCTTCTGTGAGTTCGACGGCCCACGCAATAGAAAAGTCTTTGTCCAGGTACGAGGACAATGACAACCGATATGAAAATCAGCTTGGTTTGAGGTCAGCATTATGGGGAACCAGTCTCGTAAAAAAATCGCGCCCAATGTTCTGTTACTAAGTGCCGTCAGTTTTCTCAATGATTTGAGCAGCGAGATGATAATGCCGATTCTGCCCTTCTTTCTCGCATCATTAGGCGGCGCGGGGCAGGTTGTCGGATTGGTCGGAGGACTGCGGGACAGCATTTCGAGCATTTTGAAGGTCTTTTCCGGTTACTGGTCCGACAAAACGGGTAATCGCAAGGTGTTTGTTTCTGGCGGCTATGCAATTTCGGCAGTGTTCAAGGCATTGATGGCCGTATGTAAAACCTGGCCAAGCGCAGTGGTTTTCTCATCGTTGGAAAGGATCGGCAAGGGACTTAGGACCGCAGCAAGGGATGCGATTATAGCTGAGTCAATGTCCACAGAAAGGGGTAAGGGTTTCGGAGTACATAGGGCGTTTGATTCTGTTGGCGCGATTTTTGGGGCTATCGTGGCTTTTATTTTGTTCTGGTTCCTGGGATTGGGTTTCAAGACTATCATACTTATCGCCGCTCTGTTAGGTTTTGTATCGCTTGCGCCTCTACATTTTGTCAGGCAAGTTCAGACGAAGCCACAGAATGTAACGCTGAAGATGGGTATAAAGACTTTGCCTAAGCCGTTGCGCCTCTTTATTGTCATTTCCGGCGTTTTTGCTCTGGGCAATTTTAGCTACATGTTCTTTATCATGCGGGTCCAGGGATTTTTTGCCGGTAAATTGTCTATTGCAGCACCGATTCTTTTGTATGTATTGTTCAATGTTTTCTACAGTGGATTAGCTGTGCCCTTGGGGGCTGTCTCGGACAAAGTCGGAAGGGAAAAAGTCATCATTTTCGGTTATTTGATGTTTTCTGTGACGGCGGCAGGTTTTGTGGTTTTCAATTCGCCGGCAGCTTTTATAGTATTGTTTGCGTTGTATGGCGTGATGTATGCGGCGGTTGACGGAAACCAGCGAGCGTATGTGTCTGATTTAGCCAAGGAGCATTTGAGGGCAACGGCGCTGGGGACTTTTCACACGGTTACAGGTCTTATGGCGTTGCCGGCAAGCATGTTGGCTGGAATTCTTTGGGAAAATATAGGACCATCCGCAACCTTCATCTATGGGGGAACATTGGCCTTGATGTCTGTTGTTTTGTTTATCGTTTTCAGGAACTATTTTAGCCCGTCAGCAACCGCCGCCGGGAGCTTGGCGGTGGAGAACAACATTCCTAATTGAATGGGGTGGGTTTGCAGAACCGGTTTTAGTTTTTGCGCCACTGGTTTAGGTATAAGGATTATCCGGTGGGACATAATGCGCAAAAAACTGGCGAGGTGGTGGAACCGGCTGGGGGGGAGACCGGTGGACCACACTGCCTCGCCGAGGTTTGTAAGCACCTAAGGTGCATCATTTCTTTATTAAAGAGCGGTAGCCGGTGTTTAACATTACAAACAACCTGTCACAAATCAAACAAGGAAAACATCCCCTTCGTAGGATCATACCCCTCTTCACGGTATAAATCTTATTAATTTAGTATACATGCTATGGCAATAAAATGCAAGCCAAAAATGCCTTTTTATGATTTTTTTTGATTTGTACCCAATTATAGGTATTAGTCCGTAAATAAAACGCCGACTTTTTTATCCCGGCTGGCCTTGTTAATTACCAATAAGATTGAAACTTATGACTTGAAAAACGAAAAAATGCAAAAAAATTTTCGGGTTAGTTGCTTGTACAGCGGTAAAAACTCTCATAGACTAATGCCAGGAATAGGTTCTTGTTAGAAAACATATTGAATCCGTTCAGCTTTATACATATTTTATATGATGAAAATATCTGAGAGAATAGAACAAGTACAACAGACCATTAATTCCACATGTGCCCGTGCTGATAGGGATCCCAGCGAGATAAAACTTGTGGTCGTTACCAAATCCGCCACCATCGAGGCCATAAAGGAGGTTATTCATCTGGGTTTTGTTGACCTTGGTGAGAATCGAGCTCAGCAGTTGAAAAGAGTCTCCGAACAGGTGTCCGAATTTTTGCAGCAGGCAAACGGTGAGCCGAATCTACCGAAGGAAGTCCGTTGGCATATGGTAGGGCATCTCCAGAGAAATAAGGTCAAGCAAGTTTTGCCTATAGCCTCTCTTATACATTCGATCGACACACTTCGACTGGCTGAGGAGATAAACAGCTCAGCGGCAAAGCTTCAAATACAGCCGAAAGTGCTTTTGCAGATCAACACATCCAACGAGCCGCAGAAGTACGGCGTCCCCGTCGGAGCGGCAACACATTTAGCTGAGCAGATAGAAACCCTGCCTAACTTAAAGCTAATCGGGCTTATGACGATGGCGTCGCTAACACGCAATAAAGACGTCATTCGTGATTGTTTTGTTAGGGCAAGAGAGCTGTTTATTGAGATGCGCGGCGAGAAAATTGTCGGCCCACAGTTTACTGAGCTGAGCATGGGTATGAGCTCAGACTACGAAGTTGCCATTGAGCAGGGAGCAACTATCCTTCGCATCGGCTCAGCAATATTCGCCGGCTCATAGCACTTTTCCTGTCTTACATATCTTTGCTCGTTGTTCATGTCTTGCTATCCTTATATATAACGACAAAAAGACTAAAAAAACAAAGTACCACGCCTAATAAGCCGAAATTATCTTTGCCGGTTATGACAGAACGCACATGACGTCCTATAACCCAAAGTAAAAAGGTAAATGAAAATGGGAAAAACAGCGTCAAGTGATACCGAAGTGCTGAAAGACTTCACAGATGTTCTCTATCTGACAAATTTGGGCCATATACCTGCTGACATAAAGTACCTCTTGAGGCAACATAAGCTTTCCTATCTGGTATTGCCAATAGATAAATACACGCAGATACGTGATCGAGTCGGCCTTATAGGAACAGTAATTATCGAAGCAGATGAGTCTGACATCAGCGGATCACAGCAGTTCCAATTGGCAAGAATGATGGAATCGCTTGAGATGGAAAATATAGGCGTGATTCTGCTCACTAACCGCGTGGAAACTCCCATAAAAAGTTTTTCTTTAGCACCGACAAAGAACAGTTTCTACTGTACTAACCCGGCTAAGTCCATCGACATAAATGAGCTGTGGGTTAGAATCAGCCTTAATCTTGCGTACCGTAAAAAAAGTTCCGGCATCACGGTAAAACCCGCGATTCCGGCAAATCAAGACGAGGGTATCCGCAGAAACACATTGGGACAACAGCTTAAATTAGCCAGCACGCTGGTTGAAAACCTTGCAGAGCAGCTTCAAATGGCCGGTAGAGTTCAACGCGATTTTTTGCCGGCTCAACTGCCGAATTGTGACGAATTGCAGTGGGCTACAGTTTTTCTGCCTGCGGAATGGGTCTCTGGCGATATTTACGATGTTGTACGCATCGATGAGCAGCACATCGGCTTTTATGTTGCTGATGCTGTAGGTCATGCTATGCCGGCAGCACTTTTAACGATTTTTGTTAAACAGGCTCTGGTTATGCGTGAGACATACGAGAATAATTACAAGATTTTTTCGCCATCGGAAGTTATGAAGAACCTCAACGACCGGCTGACAAGTCAGAAACTATCCGGTTATCAGTTCGCCACATGTTGCTATGGTTTGCTGAATATCAAGACGATGCAGTTGACTTTCGCTCGTGCCGGGCATCCCTATCCGATTCTTATCCGGCCCGGCAAGCAGCCTGAGCAACTGGAGCTGCGAGGCTCTCTGCTTGGAGTTTTTGAACAAGCCGACTATATTCAGCAAACTATCCAGCTTCGAGCCGGTGATAAGTTATTGCTGTACTCTGATGGAGCAGAGCCTTTTATCGGCAGATTCGATGACTTGACCGGCTTTCATTTCAATGACCAGTTCTGCGAGATTATCCGCCAAGGCGGACCCATCGTGGAGATGATGGATAGAGTAAACTCGCTGGTGTATAGTCAAAAGGTCAAACAGTCTGAAATTGATGATATTACGGCGGTTGGTCTGCAAATCCTTTGACGATTGGTGATTGGTTAAATGGTAACTGGTCCCTTAGGGACTGGTTAAATGGTTAATAGTTACCAATCATGGCTTAACATCATAACCATATTTCCTTACAGCCTCTTTTTTGATGTAGTCCATAATTGGGGCGAAGTGAATAACAGGCTCGAGCCGCTTTCTTCTATCTTTGGCTTTTGGATACACAATACTTAGGATCCTGTTTTTTTCCCACTCTCTGGGTTCAATTTCGAACCGCACCGAGAATCCATACTTAGTAAGAAAAGCAAGGTTAGGAACAGGGTATGCTTGAGCAGCCGCCCCTTCACATTCAGCCGGATAAGCAATAATGCAGGGTGTGATAAAGCCGTCGTCCAAACCTATATCAAGATTCCGTTTTTTGATGTCAATAAAGAAAAGATCGCCCGAGAACCATAGTCCCCTTACCTGTTCGGCTGCACGTTTTGCTGTATGGGATGATTGAATACCAAGCCTCTTAAGCTCTCGGTCAAGAGCTAATGTCACCGCTTTATCGAATTCATGCTCGGTATCCTGAAGCGCCATAACTGCGATATGGCTACCAAGAACATTTGAAAATGTGTCTTCCCACGAAAACGCAGATTGGAACTCTGGATAAAATCCTATACATTTATAGCCGAACCAAGTAAGAATTTCGTGCCAGATACTCTCGGTGTAGGCAAGGTATTGACCGAGCCTGGCAGAAATATAATAAGCAATTTTTTCTTTTTGCTTGTCTGGCAGGACTTTCCAGTATTCCGGATAGTCAAGCTTTACAAAGTATAGCGACGGCGTTTTTGATTTGAATTTGAATTTAGTTTTATTTTTCATCATATTGTCAAATGTCTTTGCGGCCAGAAACGCTGTCCAGTCGATAATCTTGCGTACGTGAGCAATGTCGATATGTCCGGCTTTGCAGGTATATACAATACCGTTTTTCTCCGATTCGTTAGGCCTGTACGAATGCTGTCCTAAGTATCCGCCGCTCAGGAAATTCGTGGCTATTGTCGAGCTGGCATAGGACGCCAACCGGGCTTGTGGGGGCGATTTCGCATCTTTTGGATCAAGAAATTTGCCTTCAGATGCACTATGTGCATAAACGACAAAAAGGCAGAATAATAAAATACTACTAATCTTTTTCATAGGAAAACGATAAATTTCTTTTATTCAGGGTACTGTATGATTCGGCAAACAGCTAACGTATCTTAAAATTTACATCAGGCGACCATCAATCAATATAATTACTTTTTGTAACCGTTCGGCGCCTAAAAATCTCGTTTTTAAGCGAAAAACTACGATTTAGAATGTTGCATTATGCCAAAACAACTAATATTTATGCTAAAATGGCTAACAGAGTATAAGAGGACCGCTCTTTTAAGCTAAAAACGGCGATTTTGCCCCCTGAACGGTTACTACTTTTTTAAAGCAGAACCGCCTTCGGCGGCGGAGAAGCTATCAGCACAAGCTGACCGATTATTTGAGATTATGTGGTCCTGAGGTCCTATAGCACTCAAGAAGTCAGTCTTACCAGAAGAAGCCGGGGGGATTTATATCTCCAAATCGAGGTACTGCAATACCGTCCTCAATATCCGAGTTAAAATGCCTCCAATCCGTATGGCCATCCAAGAAGCCGATATTTCCACCGAGAGGTTCTTCGTCGTTCCTCAAATGACTTGTTTGATCGTACACTTGACTTTGACCATAAATGCCTCCCGGAACCTGGGCGAAATTACGCCCATACTTGGTGTTTGCTTGAGGAATGCCCATTATCGAATCGATGCACAGCTCTCTAAGGGATGGATGCTTTTCCCGGTTTGTCTTTAACCAGATCTTTTTCTCGCTATCACTTTGATAGCGTATAATATCCGGTCGATTTCCACGAGCAACGTCCAATATATAGCAATATCCAGACACAATAAAGCTACTACTACTGTAGTTAGTGAATTTGCTTCCATTCCAAGATTGGTTGTCATACTCCCAGAACAAGTCATTGTATCTTTGGTGGTTACTGTTCGATGGACAGTAGAATATCTCTCGCGTCAGACCGGCATTGAGCATGAAGTGTACCGTACCTATCGCGATATCCTGCAGCCAGTTTCCGGTTGTTGAGGGTAATGGCAGCTTTGAATTGTTTTCATCTGCATACATATTCAAAGCATACAAGTGCTGACGAATACGCATTGAACAGGATTGTTGTCTTGCCTGTTCTTTCACTCTTCGCAAAGCCGGCAGTAGTATTGCCATCAGAATCGCTATTATTGCGATTACCACCAGTAATTCGATTAAAGTAAATGCTCTTGGCTTCGTCATATCCGGCCTTACTGCTAATGTCAAACCTGCTATTTCAGCGTAATATGACAGGATTTGCTTTTTGTAACAGGTTGTTAGTAAATACCTTATACAAAAGGCAGTAGTATTATACTTATCGCTCTAAGAGCCCGAGGGGCAATATCTATAGATAAAAGCCGAAAAGCTCCTCTCTTTATCACATAAATATATTATACCAGTTTTGCCTGTACAGGCAAGTTTTTAAACGGAGAAAGGGGATTTGCATGCTTATAAATCGCTCTAAGAGCCCGAGGGGCAATGAAAAGCTCAGATATCCCAGTTTTTAGTACCTTTTATAAACTTGTTTTGTAGGATTATCCCCAGCACCAATGGTCCCAGCAGCATTACAGGTAGAAACCACTTTTGCTCGAACACTAACTGTTTCAATTTTTCATCTGTCTCCATATACTGATATATTATGGCTAAGATTCCAATGACCAAAAGGCTGCTGCCACCGAGGCTGGTAAACAGCATGACGGCAATTTTGAAGACAATAAATGAAATCATTGCGCCGGCGATGATTCCTACAAGGGCGCCTGCCCAGATGTATTTTTCAGGAAGTCCCGCGGCGAGCCAGCCGCCGCCTGTGAGTATTGCGCCTGCCACTGCACCTAAAAAGGTCACGCCGTATCGCATTAATGGTATGGACAAAACCGCAAAAAGCACCACAGATACAAGTGCAAGCCAGATTACCTGTCCCTCAATATATTTATTTGCCCATACCGCAATGAACAGGCCGATCAGGCCAAAGCATATTGTCACTAATATTTTGAAAACTCTCCAGCCGTAGAAAAGGCAGACAGTCCCAAACGCGATAAAGGTCAACGCTTCGACCAGGCCGAGTGAAGTTATTTGCTGCCAAATCAAGTCCATGGGGACAATTCCTTCCTCTGCCGCCCCGGCTGTCTCAGGACCCGACGTTTTAGCAGCCTGCGCTAATATAGTTAAATAATCCATGTTTTCCTCCCAATTTGCTCTTTCCCCCCACTGCTTCCTTTCGGAAGCAAGGATTGGGGCCGGTACTTTCTAAGTAAATTTTTTAAACGCTAATTATCGGTCTAAGAGCCCGAGGGGCTGTGTTTCGTCGATGTCTCATTTATTCAGGCTCTTGCTTGTCTTTATTTGCTTGTTTTTTTCTTATCGAGCGTTCCTTTGTAAGTTTACAAAGTAATAATTGCTCAAAAGTACCAAAGATTATCATTGCTATAACGACAATGGCATAAAACGAGCTTCTGTTATCGATTTTGGTTATGGGTTTAGAACCTTTGTATAACAATAATAAAATCATGCCGACAAAGATAAGCGATGTTCCCAAGACCGAGAAGCATAAAGCCGATGCCAGGCGCCAAAGCCAAAATCCAGCGGCGAAAAAAATTGCCGTCAACGCAGCAATTATCGCCCACCTGTACAACGGTACCTGTGAGCAGACATTTCGTACTGTTTTGCTAAAACTAACAGCGTAAGCTTTAATTGTTTCTATGCTTTCTTGGATGCTCCTGGTCGAGTCGTGACTTTTTATTTGGCTTTGGTTTACAGCTACTGCATCGGCTGTCTCAATGTACGGTTGAACCAAAACAGCAAAGCTCAAGACCGCTGCTAAGGCAGCGAGCAATACAGCGATAAGCAGCCTTTCAAATATTATTGACGCCAATGCAGCCACGCCGGAGGAGATTGCTGTTGTGATAACATGCCGGCTGATAAGGAAAAATCCACAAATAGCGCCAATAATTGCGCCCACAAGTCCGCCTAAGAGTTTTCTAAAACCCAGCCCACCGAGCCAGACGAATAATCCGACTATAATGGCTACCAACCCAGGCACAATTAAGACAAGGCCAGAAAGCCTTGTCGGCCCGCTGACAGCGGATTCGAAATTTTGCAGAATTTCAAGCATAGCCCCTCGGGCTCTTAGACCGATTTTTCAGAATATGCCGTGCGTAAAACGGCTCTTTTAGACCTATCGGTCGTTCATTTACTATTTATCGGCCTATGTTACTAATTTTCGTTAAATAGTTCAGGTTTTTGCGGATATACGGCTGAAAAAAAAGAAAGACCTATAATTTTCTGGGCGTTTGTATCTAAATATGATATACTTTTATTTAATGCTGAACTTGAAACAAAACAAGAGGAGACCCCCGATTCTGATAAGATTTCTGGCATAGTTACTTTATCCATTCTACAGATTAATCTCAGCATTAGTATCCAGAATAAAGGCTCGATACCAAAACTTTTGCCATACATTTTTTAATAAAAACGGAATATGGAAAGGAGACGGTTAGTGATCAGACAAAGGACAATACTTATCATTTACTCGTGCTTTTTGCTTTTTGTGTTATGTGGCAATGTAACTAAAGCTGAAGAAAAGACTTACACCGATCCAAACAAGAGTGAGAAGCGTGTTTTTACAGCCAAACTTAATCGTATCAAGGCTCACTCATCCCGCATCCCTGCAGGGCGCCGTGTGAACGACATGATTCAAAGTCTTACAAAGCTATTGAAATATGAGATTAATTGTGGAGGGAAACCGGCCAAAAAGGTTGTGGTAAAAATCAACAGCCAGTTTAATCACTGGGATCCAAACTTAGCAACCAAGGAACTCGGGCCCGGCACCATCGGCGCCTGTTTTGCCGACCACACGTATTCAGGATTCATCGATAACGTTAAAACAGTTTACCTTGATTTTCACATAATGCTTGACCCAAGGTTTTCCGTACCGGATGAAGCAGATCCCAGCTTTGGCCGGTTATTCGATGAAACTTTGCTTTATCATGAATTTCTGCATGGTCAATTATTGATTAATGCCATAAAAAACAGCGCCAATTGGAAAGCAAAAATATGTAACTGTACATTCGACACAGCGCCAATCGACCCCAACCACAAGACTATATATTCTTGGGAACAGTATTACCTGCAAGCCATTGCTCGAGGTGTCACTAATATTAAAATTAAGCGGATACCGCGCCAAACAGCCAAGGATGCGAATGGAAATTTCAATATTGACCTTGGAAAAATTGATGATTTGCTACCCCCAGAAAAGGAATCCTTTAATAGTAAATACCGGTATCCTAAAGGCTCAAATATGGTCGAACACAAAGACCCTAATAATCCTAATAACGATATACCGAGAGTGGACATAGTTGATGGACATCTGCGTCTAATTGGCAGGCTCAAAAATCCTCGAAAACCAGGCTTCATTGTTGTAAGAGTTGATCCACCAGCTTATTATGTAGTTTTTGGTATAGAAGAATCGATTGTTATTGAGCCTGCTTTCGGCTGGACTATAATCGAAGATTTTGAGAGCTACGACGATTTCTTTAACAGGATATTTGATTCCTGGATGGATGGATGGTATGAACCGACAAACGGTTCCATAGTAGGTTATTCCGACCCAAATTTCATGTCCGGGGAGCATTTCGTCGAGACAAATATTGTTCATTGTGGCGTTCAGTCTATGCCATTTTTCTACGACAACAGTGTTGGCATTTCTGAGGCAACATTGATGTTAAGCTCTCATCGTGACTGGACCCAAAAGGCAGTTAATACATTGTCTTTGTGGTTCATAGGTAAAGTAGGTAATTCTGTTGAGCCGATGTATGTCGTTCTCGATGAAAGTGCGGTTGTCTATCAAGACAATCCAACCGCTGCAGCGGTAACCGAGTGGACCGAATGGAAAATCAGCTTGCAGGAATTTGCTAACCAGGGAGTGGACCTTACCAATGTCGCTTCATTTGGTATTGGTTTTGGTAACAGAGAAAATCCGCAGCTCGGCAGTTCAGGTTTAGTTTTTTTTGATGAGATTGCATTGTTTTGTTCACCACAACAATAAATAGCGAAACATTAGTCTGCATTACACTGCGGTCATCGAGCGAAAAACGGGGCTGAAAATTAGCCGCCGGTATAGTGCGGATGAGAGGACTCGAACCTCCACGAGCGTTAAGCCCACAGGCACCTGAAGCCTGCGCGTCTGCCAATTCCGCCACATCCGCAGGGGTAAATCAATTATCATTCATTTCCATCATTTCGTCAAGATTTGTACTAAGAACCCTGCAAAATACTGTATCGAGCTTTTGCTCTTTTGCTGCCCAATTGATAATCGATTATAAACGTCCTATAAAAAGGCTGTTTTGTAAGTCTCCTTCACAGCAAGCTTTATTGGCTTACTGGATTTTGGGTTGGAGGGCTTCTGTCGCAGGACAGGTTCAGACATCTGCCGGCAGTCTGTCTTTGCTAAAGCTATGTTCTTTATTTGCCGATACTTACAAAAGACATAAGGAAAAACAGTCGATTAGTTAATTGGTTAATTGTCTGCATTAAGCCAGCTAATTAACCAGTATGCTAATTCACTAATAAAACTTTTTGCGCAACCGACGGGTACGGAGTCTGTCTAAATTGTCTGTTGATTATTGGTAATTTGTGAATTACCATATCCTTCGACCCGGCTCAGAGCCTGCCTAAACGCATTTGAAGGGACAGACTCGTCAACTCGATATTGGATTCTTGATACTCGTCGAGGATCGAGGAGCGAGCATCAAGAATCCATTTGGTAGCCGGGTAATGCTCACTAATTTTTTTTGTTGAGCCTTCCGTATGAAAGCATTAGTTACAGGTGGTGCGGGATTTATCGGTTCTCATTTGGCAGAGCGACTGCTGAAAGACGCTAACACGGTCGCAGTTATTGATAATCTCAGCACCGGCAGCCTAAAAAATATTGAGGCTTTTAGGAATCAGCCGGGCTTTACTTTTACCGAAGGTGACATCCGTGATACTGAGCTGATGGAAAACCTGGCGGGGCAGTGCGATGTGATTTTCCATTTAGCCGCCGCTGTCGGCGTCAAGCTAATAGCTGACAGACCTGTGCACACTATAGAGACCAATATCGGCGGCACCGAAACAGTGCTGAATGTGGCCAACAAATTCGGCAAAAAAATACTGATTGCCTCCAGCAGCGAGGTTTATGGTAAAAATGAAGCGGTTCCCTTTCAAGAGGATGATGATATTGTGCTCGGCAGCACGTGCTTGTCACGCTGGTCGTACGCCTGCAGCAAGGCAATCGACGAATTTCTGGGTTTGGCTTTTTATCAGCAATACGGTCTTGGGGCTATCATCGGACGCTTCTTTAATACCATCGGGCCAAGGCAGACGGGCCGCTATGGGATGGTGGTGCCTCGATTTGTGCAATGGGCCTTAAAGGGTGAACCGATCTCGATATACGGAACAGGCAAGCAGACACGATGCTTTTGCTACGTGGGCGACCTTGTTGAGGCGGTTATCGACCTGATGAATTGCGAACAAGCAGTGGGCAAAGTATTTAATATAGGTTCAACCGAAGAGATTACTATAGAGGGCCTTGCGGATAAAATTATCGAAATGACGGCAAGTAAAAGCAAAAAGGAGTTTGTACCCTATGAAGTTGCTTACGGCAGGCCCATTGAGGATATGATGCGGCGGGTACCAAGCATAGAGCGAATCAAAAAGACTATCGGTTGGGTGCCTAAAACGCCTCTGGCGGAGACGCTGCAGATGATTATTAAAGAAAGAACCACGGCTGAGGGTTCCCGCAAGGCGAGGTCCCAAACCCGGGGCTAAATATGAGGGAGAATATGAAAAAGGCATTGATTACCGGCATTACAGGACAGGACGGTTCATATATTACGGAATTGTTATTGAAAAAAGGCTATGGGGTCTGGGGTATCATTAGGCGAAGCTCCTCATTTCACACCGGCAGGATTGACCATTTATATAAAGACCCGCATGAAAAGCCGCGTCTTAAGCTGGTCTATGGGGATATGACCGACGGCGGCAATCTGTCGGCGCTCATAAACGAAATTAAGCCCGACGAGGTCTATAACTTAGCTGCGCAGAGCCATGTTCGCGTAAGTTTTGATATGCCTATCTATACGGTTAATACTGATGCGCTGGGGACACTTCGATTGTTGGAAGCGGTGCGTTCCAGCGGCAGGCCGGTGAAGTTTTATCAGGCATCCAGCAGCGAGATGTACGGTAAGGTCGTAGAAGTTCCGCAAACAGAGAAAACCCAATTTTATCCGCGGAGTCCGTATGCTTGCGCAAAGGCGTACAGTTTCTGGCAAACGCTGAACTATCGAGAAGCTTATGGCTTATTTGCATGTAATGGCATTTTGTTTAATCACGAGTCGCCCAGGCGTGGCGAGACATTCGTCACAAGAAAAATCACGCGGGCGGCAACGCGAATTAAACGCGGCCTGCAGAATAAGCTGTACTTGGGTAATCTGGACGCCAAACGTGATTGGGGCTACGCAGGCGATTATGTCGAGGCGATGTGGCTGATGCTCCAGCAGGACGAACCCGGCGATTATGTCGTGGCTACGGGCGAAAGCCACTCGGTTAGAGAATTTGTAGAGGAGGTTTTTAGCTACCTTGACCTGGATTGGCAGAAGTATGTTGAAATCGACCAGCGATATTTTCGGCCTTCCGAGGTTGAATTTCTACAAGGTGATGCCGGCAAAGCTAAAAGGGTCCTCGGATGGGAGCCGAAGGTGACCTTCAAAGAGCTTGCTAAGATGATGACAGATGCCGATATGAAAATTGCCATGGAGGAGAAGATTATTAAAGATCACACGGGATAAGATTATAAGATTAGAAGACAGGGAAAAAATGAGCGATTTTTTTGCCAATAAGAGAATTGTTGTTACCGGCGGAGCAGGATTTCTCGGTGGATATGTCACGGAGGGTCTGCGAAAACGCAGTTGTGAATATATCGGTGTGCCTAAGATTGAAGAATATGACTTAGTCAAGCTAAGTGACATTATTCGGATGTATGAGGGTATGAACCCGGATATTGTAATTCACTTAGCTGCGGTGGTCGGCGGAATCGGCGCTAATCGTGAGCGTCCGGGTGAATTTTTCTATAAAAATATGATGATGGGAGTGCAGCTTATAGAGCAGGCCAGAATCCGAAATATAGAAAAGTTCGTTGCTATCGGCACGATTTGCGCATATCCGAAGTTTACGCCGGTTCCGTTTAAGGAAGAAGAGCTTTGGAACGGATACCCGGAGGAAACCAACGCTCCGTACGGCTTGGCTAAGAAGATGCTGCTGGTTCAATCGCAGGCCTATCGGCGGCAGTATGGTTTCAATTCGATATTTTTACTGCCGGTAAATCTCTACGGCCCCGGCGACAATTTTAGCCCCGCCTCCAGTCACGTAATACCTGCGCTGATGAAGAAATGCGTTGACGCGATTGAAAGCGGTGCAGACCATATTGACTGCTGGGGGACAGGTAGTGTTTCGCGTGAGTTTATTTATGCCCCCGATGCGGCTGAGGGTATCTTGTTGGCTACGGAGCATTACAACGGCTCTGAGCCGGTCAATATCGGAGCAGGATTTGAGATAACGATAAAGGAGCTTGCTGAAAAAATTGCCAAATTTACGGGTTTTACCGGCGAGCTTCGCTGGGACAGCTCTAAGCCGGATGGCCAGCCCAGACGGAGGCTGGATGTCTCAAAGGCCAAAAAATACTTCGGATTTGAGGCCAAAACCTCCTTTGATGAAGGACTAAAAGCAACCATAAACTGGTACAAGGTAAATCGCAAGTGATTGACCCCCAGACTTCGGCGAGCTCAGTCGAGCCGTGAAACTGGGGGCTAAACCCGTCTCTCCGCAGGATGCCTTGCGGCAGAGCCGGGTCGAGAGATATTCAGCCCCCAGGTTTATTGGGGGGTTCTTGACAGCATATCCGTGACAAATCAAAAGCCAAAACTAAGCTTGTGGTATATTGGTGTGCTTGGTTGCGCCCTCTTGCTTTACGCAGTTAGTTGTGCGCCGGCAGCTTTGTGGCAGGATAGTGGGCTTATCCAGTACCGCATCTGGCATAATGACATAGAGGGATTCTTAGGTCTGGCTATTTCTCATCCACTATTTTATATACTTGCCATCGCTGTAAAGTATATACCGTTGGGCGAATTTATTTGGCGAGTTAATTTAATCTCAGCAATCGCCGCAGCGGTGGTGATTGCAAATATGTTTTTGCTCGTGCGTCTGTGGCTGGGCAGGAATTTCCCGGCAGTGGTAGCTGCTATCACTTTGGCTGTCTCTCATACATTCTGGAGTCATGCCTGCATTATCGAAACGTACACCTTATGGGCGGCTATATTTACTGCCGAATTGATAATGCTGCTGCAATATACGAGGGCCCAACGTGCGGTTTATTTGTATTGGCTTGGCTTACTTAATGGTCTTGCGATAGCCGTTCATAATCTTGCTTCGATACCGCTTCTTTGTTATGCAGTATTTTTTATCGTTCTGTTGGTTAAAAAGAATATTCGTTTTAGGGACTTAGTGATTATCGCTTTGTTATGGATTATCGGGGCGCTGCCTTATGAGTATCTGATAGTCAAGAGCATAATTCAAACCGGCAGTATCACCGGCACGTTGGCTTCCGCGGCTTTTGGGCTGCGCTGGCAGGGCGCTGTTCTCAATACAGCCTTGTCGGCAAAAATAATAAAAGAGAACTTCTTGTTTATTTTATTGAATTTTCCTACTCCTAATCTTCTGCTGTTTTTTGCAGGGTTCTTCGGATTGTTTAAGGTTTCGCCGAGCCGGAGCTTCAGGAGCATTTCGCTGAGCTTGATCGTGCTATTTTTTATCTTCGCTTTTCGATATACGGTTCCTGACAGATATGCCTTCTTTCTGCCGTTTTACTGCCTGGTTTCAGTCATTGCAGGTCTTGGGGTATATTTGTTGCAGGAGCGAGCAAATCACAAATTTGTTGCTTATCTGATTCTGTTTTTCGGCTTGTTGCCTGTAGGTGTATATGCAGTTGTGCCGGCTTGGGCAGAGAGGATGCAATTTGATATGGGGACAAGAAATAATGTCCCCTACCGTAATGACTATAAGTATTTTTTGCAGCCGTGGAAGACCGGCTGCAGAGGAGCAGAGCGTTTTGCCGATGAAGCGTTGGATGCAGCGGAAAGCAATGCCGTTATTTTTGCCGACAGTACTACCGTTGCTCCTCTTTTATTGATACAGGAAATCAAAGGAAAGCGTCCGGATGTGAAGGTTGTTTCGGGTATTGTAAGCAGCAAAAACGCGCCGAGCTTTAATGAGCATACAATTGAGCAATTGCTGCAAAGTCGGCCCGTTTATGTTGTTTCACGATGGGCAGAGTTTTGTCCGTCATTTGTGCTTGATAATTATGATTTGGTGTCGGCTGGACTGATATGGAAAGTAGTTAAGCGGGACAGGAGTGGCGGATAAATTGTTTAGCCGTCGCCGGTACGGCGACGGTCAAGCTTACAAAGATAATACTACTCAAACAAATATGAATGAACAACATATTACAACGTCCAAGAGGCTGATTCACAACACGGTTTTCAATGTGATGGCGTTGTTAAGCAATGCGTTAATTGGTTTTTTCTTAATCCGTTTTTTTCTCGGCCGGCTCGGCGAAGTCCGATACGGCGTATGGTTGCTGATTGCAGGTTCGGTCTTTCGTTATGCAGCCATGTTAAGCATGGGGCTTAACAGCTCTATAAACAGATACATTCCAGTCTTCCTGGCCAAAAACGATGAGGACGGCATTCGGCGAGTAATCAGCACGTCATTGTTTTTCTTCTCGCTCGTTGCTATCGTCCTTGCCTTATCCAGCGTAGTGATATATTGGAATGTCGGCTCGTGGTTTGCTCTTGAGCCGGGTCTTGTCGGCAAAGCTGCGGTATTAGTTTTAGTAGTCGGATTCTCCTTTACTGCTGCTATGCCTTTGCAGCCGGCCACTGCAATATTAAGCGGTCTTCAGCGGTACGATGTAATTAACCTGGCAATGCTGGCCGCATTATTGCTGCGAACGGTATTGTTGGTGGTATTGCTGTTGCGAGGATACGGTCTTATTACAATGGGCTTTATATTTGGAGCAAGTGAGGTTCTGCTACGGGTTTTACATTTTGTTTTTGTCAGGAAGCTTCTTACCACGGCCTCTTTTTCTTTTGCAAATGTGGATTTAAGACTTCTCAAGGAGATGCTGGCTTATGGGATGAATACATTTATGTATGCAGCAGGTGCTATTATCATTTATAAGGCGAGCAGCGTGGTTATCGGCATCTTTCTGGGTACTGCCCAGGTAAGCCGATTTGAAGTTGCAGCGGCGGGAGTTTTATTACTGACGCAATTGCTCCAGGCCTTCACCGCGGCGATAAAGCCGGCTGTCAGCGACCTCGATGCCAGAAATGACCAATTGCGGGTTAAAGAAATATCTTTTCTTTCTCAAAAATACAGTCTTTTGATGATAATCCCCAGCGGCTGTTTCTTGGTGGTGATGGGCAGGGAGTTTCTTTCGGTATGGGTAGGCCAAACCATCCGGGACCCCGAGGTAATCAGGACTATGGGTATTATACTGGCCATCTTAGCGGTTGGACATTGCTTGAGATTGGCACAGCATAGTAACTTTATTGTGCTGGTAGGCAGGGGACAGCATAAGTTTTTTGGCATTCTCACGGCTTTGATGGCTCTGGTTTGCGTTTCGGCTTCTATTATTTCGGTGAAGGTGCTGAATTGGGGCTTGATTGGCATAGCATGGTGCAATTTTTTGCCGATGGCGTTTGTATCCGGCGTGATTCTGCCGATATACTTTAATTGGAAAATGAGAATTTCTGTGCTGGAAAGCATTTGCCATATTTGGCAACCAGCCCTATTGGGATCGCTACCGGCAGTAGCTGTGATTACAGTATGGAAGTATCTGGCCCCGCCGGATTGCTGGCTTGAAATCATCGGAGTAGTTATTACCGCTACGGCTTTGACTCTTGTAGGCAGTTGGTTTTTAAGTCTTAAGAAAATCGAACGTAAACGATTTATCGATATTGTTTTTCGTCGGGCGGCAGCATCGGAACATGACGAAAAAATATTCCTATAGAGATTCCCATAAATATCCGACTAAAGGTGCCGAGTACGAGGCATACTACAGCACGCAGCTCTGGGAGAAGTTTCTTTGGGCGCGTGAGCAGAAAATTATCAAGCAGATTTTAGAGAAATACTTTACAGGAAGGGACGTTCATCTGCTTGATTTTGCCTGTGGAACAGGACGCATAACAAGTTTTCTGGAGGACCGCGTAAAAACGTCAACAGGTGTTGATGTATCCGCATCTATGCTGGCAGTTGCCAGAGAGAAACTCAAAAGAACAGAAATAATTGAGGCTGATATAACCGTCGATAACATATTCGAAGGAAGAAGGTTTAATTTGATTATAGCTTTTAGGTTTTTTGTCAATGCAGAGCCGTCTTTGCGTTCGGCTGTGATGCAGGCCCTTTCGAGGCTGCTTTCCGAAGACGGCTACCTGGTCTTTAACAATCACCAAAGTTACGGCTCGCCCTGGATTAAACTGCTATATATGCGCCATCAACAAAAAAATTCTCAAAGCGTTTTTAATGTTATGACTATGGATGAAATGAACAAGCTCGTTGAAGATGTAGGGATGGAGATAGTAGAGCTTTATCCTGCCGGTTTTTTTCCTCCGCCGAAGATAGCAGTGCCGCAAATGGTAACTGGTGCGATTGAGAAAATATGCTGCAGATTTAAGTCTCTGGCGCAATTTTCAGAAAGCCCCATTGCCGTGTGCACTTGGCGTGATAGGCGGAACCGCCGCCCCGCTTTACGGGAAACGCAGGGGCAGGGAAGATGACGGTTGACGTTCAGAGAAAATCATTAATAGAGTTTTCCACCGACTCGGTACGCAAGGTTGGTGACGCTTCTTTGTTGGCTGTCGAGGCAACTAAGACCGCCAGGGCAGGAGAAATCGGCATAGAAAGCGGCTTGTTCTATGTCCCGAGAGTTTTGGACTTTGACCAGGATAGAGGTGTGCTCGAATTGGAGCGGCTAAACGGTTTGGTGACACTACTGCAATTGGCGATTGATAAGGACGCTCGTTTACTTGAATTGACAGACAGAGCCGGCAGAGCACTGGCGGTCATTCATGAGCAATTAGTTCTGCCTGAGAAAATAAAGTGCCCACTTCCGCCTGAATGGATGGCCTCAAATTTTAACGGCGGCCCGGATCAGAATGTTTTTATTCACGGTGACTTCGCAAGTGTTAATGTGTGTCTTCACGAGGCATCGGGCCGGCTGGTTATATTAGACTGGTCAGCGGCGCCGATTGTAGGAAGAAATCCAACTTTTGGCAGCCGGTATTTTGATATTCTCTGGTTTGTCGCATGCCTGTTTCGTGGTGCGCCGGGCATGAGATTTCTAAGATGGAATGCCGAAGGAATGGCGGATGTATTTTTAAAAGGCTATGCCAAATATGGTTTGAATGATATTTCCAGCGAGCTCAAGAAATATTTGCCGAAGATTTGCCGGTTACAGAGACAGAAGATTTGGTTCCTTGCGGGACGAAAATCACCATGTAAAGCCGTAGCTTACTTATGCTCACAGGTGTTTTTGTACACCCATTTTCGTAAGTTTCTGCGCAATTATAAATTGTGAAATTGGAAGTTTTTTATGTACGCCGGGTTTGAAAATGCAATAACTGAGGAGGACTTGTGGTACACAGATGCGCAGCGCTCATCTGATGTTCAATTGCCGCCGGTGATGAACATTCTGCTTCTTGTGATTTGGTCGGTGATTGTTTTGGTCGGCCTTGCCGTGATATTTCTGGGCAGAAACACCATGGCTGGTATAGCAATCGTAGCGGTGCCCACGTTTATCGGCATGGTAATAAAGCCGACCTTTGCGCTTTGTATTATGATGCTGGCGTTGCCGACAGGAGCCGGTATCGGCGCAGCAATGGATTTCAGCCTCGACCGAGGTGTGGGCTTAGCTGTTGCGGCCAGCTTTGTGTTGAATTTACTGATGACTCGTCCCGGCCTGCGGCTCGGCAATAAGGCGTTATGGGTGCTTATTCTATATACGATTTGGGTGTTTTTAGTGTCTCTGGCGGCACCATATCTGGCGTTGGAATTACGGCGTGCATTCACCCAGGTTCAGCTTTTAGCACTTACTTTTATTGTATATTGGATACTGCAAACAAATGACTGGAAAACTTTCCACTGGGCTTTGAGAGCTTATGTGCTCGGTACATTGGGGATGATTATATTGGCATTTATGACCGGTGCGGCGATTAGGACGGTCGCTCAGGACGCCGAGGCAAGATATTCCGCTACTGTCGGTCAGGCGATTGATGCTAATATGTTGGCGAGTCTTGTCTGCTTGGCTTTTTTGGCTGCTATTTACTTATTTGCTCGTGACAAAAAGATATTATGGCGGGTGGTATATCTTCTCTCGATGCTTGTTTTTCCGGTAATGCTTATCAAGATAGGTTCTCGTGGAGCTTTGATAGCGCTTTTCTTTACTATGTTGTCGCCTCTGTTGTTTGTACGACAGGTCCTGCACAGGCCTGCGCTGGCAGTGCTGTTGCTCGTGGCTGTTTTGTTAGCTTCAGTCTCAGCCGGACTGGTCGCAAGCCGAGGAGGGCTGGAAGCCGATGTCGCCGAGCGGCTGACTAATATATACCGTGCCGAGGAAGCTGTCGGTTACAGAATGATGCCAATCAGAAAGGCCCTACAATGCGCTGTAACAAAGCCGATGGGAACGAGCTATTACGGCTGGTTTGAATACAGCGGGCTTCGAATCATACCACATAATGATTTCTTTTTTGCTCTTGGTCTCTACGGCGTACCTGCTGCCGGCCTTTTCGCGTTTTTCGTGATTATGTTGATGTTCACGGTCAAGCGAATCCCTCTGGGATGGGAAAAGCTGTATGCCAGAGCGGTTTTAACATTTTTATTAGTGATGGGACTGGATGTTCCACAGTTGTATCAAAAGTACTTCTGGATATTTCTGGTATTTGTAATAGCCAGTGAGCAGGTAGCGGCATACCACGCGCCGGAAGAGAACCTTTATGCCGAGGATGGATATGAAAAAGAAGTGCCGGAATATGAGGAGGGTTGATTAGCGAATTAGCGAATTGGTTAATTGTGAACTAATCCTCTAGTTCACTAATTCTCTAATATTCTAACCAGGTTTTCAGATGCACATAGCCATAGTGACAGTTTTCCCCACCAAGACCGATCATATTGATGGTGGCGTTGCCGGTGTATCGAAATACATCGTCGATGAGCTTGTAAAGCATCCGGACGTTAGGGTATCTATCGTTGTTCCAAAAGGTAAATCTTGCGAAACTAATAACGAGCAATGGGAGAACATTGGTGTTTATAGGGCGGGTAAGAAAGGAATGTTCAGGTTTTTGCCAGGGACTGTTTACGATATTTTTGCAGGCAGACGGCAGATCAAATCTCTTTTAGGGCAAATCAATCCTGACATCGTACATTTTCAGAACGATACGTTTTTGGCGGCAAACTGCCCGTATCCTCACGTTCTCACCATCCATGGGATCGTCGAAAGAGATGCGATATGGGATAGTCGATGGGCCCCTCTTCGATGGCTAAAGTGGCTGCTTTTAAAACTGACGGAAGAGTATGGGCGTCACCGAATCCCGAATGTTGTCTTAATAAGTGAATACGCCAAGAGATTTCTGCCAAAGAATAATAACTGCAAGACCTGGCATATTGATAATCCTATTGCAGATTCCTACTTTGATGTCGATTGGCAATTTGAGCCGGGCAGGATATTCTGCTGCAGTAGAATCAGGCCGTTAAAAAATATTCTTGGTATGATAAGGGCGTTTGCTGTTGTTCTTCAGCGATTCCCGGACGCTCAACTTCGCATAGCAGGCAATGCTGAGCCTGCTTATCTTAAAAAGTGTGAGCGGCAAATAGAGGCAAACAGCCTGCATGGCAATATACACTTTCTCGGAAATCTTGGTATTAGAGAAGTCCAATTCGAGTTATCTAAGGCAAACTGCTTAGCAGTACCATCTTTCCAGGAGAACGCGCCGCTGTCTGTCGCCGAGGCGATGGTTGTAGGCGTCCCTGTGGTTGGGGCGAGAGTTGGTGGCATACCAGAGATGGTCGAGGACGGAAAAACAGGTCTTTTGATTGACCCTTATGACACAAAAGAAATCGCTAAGGCGGTTTTGAGGATTCTTTCGGATGAAAATCTCGCCTGCTCTATGAGCCGACAGGCCAAAGAGGTCGCAAGACAACGCTTTATGGCATCGGCGGTATGCGAACAAACATTAAAGGTTTACAACGAGATTTTATCAAATAACACTGACCTACACGGACTTAAACACTGACTGACACTGACAGGGCATTAACATGGGTTTGAAACACGTAATAAGGGGCGTATTAACATACGTTCCGGAACTTGAGAAGCTCATTCCCAGCCGAACCGGCGGAACCAATTCCGCCCGCTATTGTTATTCGGTCTGGCTGAGACACCTTGTTATGGCCGAGCAAGCCGGCCTTAGCACCCGGCCGAAAGTAGTTGCCGAGCTCGGACCCGGAGATTCTCTTGGCATCGGACTGGCGGCACTGTTATCCGGAGCACAGAAGTACTATGCGCTTGACGTAGTAGAGTATGCTGCTTCGGCTGTAAATCTTGATATCCTTGACGGGCTGGTTGAGCTTTTCACCAAATGTGAGCCGATCCCGGATCAGCAGGAATTTCCTTTGCTCGAGCCGAAATTGAAATCATACGAGTTCCCGTATGATATTCTAACGGACGAAAGGCTTAGACAAAATCTGGATGACGAAAGAATTCAGTCCATAAGGGAGACGCTAAAAAATACAAGTCATTTAAGTAACGGCGACATCGAAATCCGTTATATTGTGCCCTGGTACGACAGCAGCGTAGTAAAGCCGGAGTCTGTTGATATGATATTCTCACAGGCGGTGCTCGAACATGTCGATGACCTGGCTCACACATACAGGATCCTTTATAGCTGGCTTAAGAAAGATGGTTTTATGAGCCATCAAATCGATTTTGGATGTCACCATCTGGCGGAACAATGGAACGGGCACTGGGCATATTCGGACCTGTCATGGAAATTAATCAAGGGCAAAAGGCCCTATCTTTTGAACCGGGAGCCTTATTCCACCCACAGGCACCTGTTGGAGCAGACCGGTTTTGAAATTGTCAGCGAGGTCAAAACTGCCGATAGGTCCGGACTTGCCAGAGAACATCTTAGTCCCAGATTCCGCCAATTATCCGAAGAAGACCTGACCACGAGAACAGTCCATATTTTGGCCAGGAAAACCCCGCGATAAACCTGTCCCCTCGGCCTTGCTCGGGACAGGCCTGAGCAGGATCGAAGGAACGCGGGGCTAAATATTTAGCCCCCCAAATTTATTTGGAGGGTTTTGACATCGAGTGAACATGAAGATCGCATACGTTGTATCGGGCATGAAAATGCCCTTTGTCATCAACGAAATTGATGCGCACCAGCAGGCCGGATGGCAAGTTCTGCCTTTGGCCGGTTGTAAGCGAGAGCAGTTTGAGGATTGGTCTGAGGTTATGATCAAATGGTGCAGGAGGACTATTTATCGCTCGAATATTTTTGTGCAAATTTGGATGACCCTGCGAGAAATGTTTACGCACCCGCTTCGTTTCTGGAAGGTCTGTTTTTGGGTAGTGACTTTGCTAACTCATAGTCCGCTTGAGTTTGTAAAGGCTGTTTATGAATTAACGACAGTTTGTGATTTTGCTTTTCGCTGCAGGCGGTTCGGCGTCGAGCATATTCATGTACATTTTGCCAGCCGGTCTTTAAGCCTTGGGATTATGCTGGGAGTGTTGACGGATTTGCCCGTATCGTGCACGGTGCATGCCTTCGACATATTTACCAGAAGCACAAACAGCCTGCGACCCCGATTAGCTGAGTGCAAATTCATAGCAGCCATTTCGCAATACAATATCGAATATCTAAGAAACACTTGCGGTCAATCCATTGCAGATTTATGTCACGTTATTCACTGCGGCATAGATGTTGAAAAATTCAGAACCGTTTCACATAAGTTTAAGCCTGGCAGGATGGTGTGCGTGGCCAGACTTGACCGCAAAAAAGGTCTGGATGCAGCCTTAGAAGTCTGCGCCGAATTGAAAGAAAGAAATGTAGAGTTTTTATTCCAGATTATCGGCGACGGCCCCGAAAGAAAAGATCTTGAGCAGCAAATTCACAAATTAGGTTTAGACGAGCAGGCTCAATTGCTTGGTCAGATGGCAAACGATCAGCTCATTCCGTTTTTCAGTCAGGCCTGTTTATTTTTCATGCCTTGCGTGAAAACAGAGAATGGTGATATGGACGGAATTCCCGTGGCGATGATGGAAGCGATGGCCTGCGAGGTGCCGGTGGTTTCAACTCGTATTTCCGGCATACCGGAGCTTGTACAGCACAATGTCAACGGATTACTTGTGGAAAAAGCAGACCCAAGTATTCTGGCCGTGGCCGTTGGGAGTTTGCTTTCAGATCCCGATAGGATACGCCGATTTGGTAGAGCCGGCCGGCTGCAGGTTGAGCAGAATTTCAATATCACCAAGACCGCAGCGCAACTGCGGCAATTAATTCAGGAACAGCGATATGAAAAGGCTGAGCATTCTGATCATCATTCTGACGTGCTTTGCTTGCAATCTGTACGCTGAAACATATTGGATCGCTCCCAAAGGCAAGGCCTCGGCAAAAGGGACGGAAGATGACCCTTTCCCATCTATTCAGGCTGCTCTCAAGCAGGCAGGCGCTAGTAACATCTTCATATTTCAGCCCGGCAACTACGTTGGGCAGCAGATAACGGTTACTGCTGAATATGCCGGCACACCGCAACAGCCGACCGTTCTGAAATCTCAATATAAATACAAGGCGGTTTTGCACGGCTCACCGACACACAACATCTATGTCAGAAAGGGCTGCAATTGGGTAATTATCGACGGCTTTGAGAGCAGCGGCGCCGGATATACGGGCATTAAATCAGATGCGGATTTTACAGTGATGAGAAACTGCCGAATCCACAATAACGCTCTTCAGGGCATAGAAGCTCATGGTGTTCGTGGGCTAGTCTTGGAAAATAATATTGTCGAATACAACGGTGAAAATCCTCAGTTTAGTCATGGAATATACGCCGACGGTGACGGTTTAACAATTCGTAATAATATTATCAGGTTCAACTCCGGCTGGGGACTGCATCTGTATCCAAAGATAGCTAACAGCAAAATCGAGAGCAATCTTATCTATGGAAACCAAAGATGGGGTATTGGGTTATATTCCAAATCGGATGTCGGCTCCAATAGAATCGTCAACAACACAATTGTTTACAATGGTGCCGGCGTAGGAATTAGGAACGCGCACAAAGAGATAATTGTGAATAATATCATCGTGAACAATACCGGCTGGATTTTTGAGAAAGCCGGTCCAATTCACAATATCGACACTAAGATATTCAAAGAAAGTGACGCTTTGATTGACTATAATCTTTGTGTACCTGCATTTAGAGGGGCCGGGCTACACGGATTATCTGCAGACCCATTGTTTCTGGACGCACGAAAAGGCGTGTTTTATTTGAAAGCAGGCAGTCCCGCCATCGGAAAAGGCTCTAAAGAATATGCTCCGAGAAGAGACTTTTTTAATCGTAAACGACCCATAGATAAGGCTCCCGATTTGGGATGCTTTCCTTATGAGCCTTACCTGCTTTCGCCTGAAGCCCGCAAGGATTGGTATTATCAGTGGCCGTTTGTTTTCAAGGGTCACTCTGAAACAATGCCGGATTTGTGGGAGCTGCCGGAAGTAACCCCGCCTTAAAAGGCGGGGCTAAACATTTAGCCCCACGTTTAACGTGGGGTTCGCACAAAAAAGTAAATTTTAGATGCACATTTTTTATTTACATCAGTATTTCGCCACGCGAAAAGGCACAACGGGGACACGGTCCTACGAATTTAGTCGGTACTTAGTGCAGAAGGGCCACCGTGTTACGATGATAACGTCAGGCCTGGACAACGATGAGTTTCCTGTTCCCCAAGGCCGTAAATATGCCGAATATCAAGTCGAAGGTATTAGCTTGGTTGCTATTGCAGCGGGCTATAATAAACCGCAGGTCGGAACAGGTATGGGCGGCTGGCGGCGTATGCTCAAGTTTTATCAGTTTGCACGCTTAGCTGAGCGTGTAGGTAAACAACTACCAAAACCTGATGTGGTATTTGCCACGCACACACCTTTGCCCATCGGTCTGGCCGGCGCCGCGCTGGGTCGCTACTTCAACGTTCCATTTGTCTTCGAGGTTCGTGACCTTTGGCCGGATGCGCTGATCAACCTCGGAGGATTGAAAAACCCGTTGGTGATATGGTATTTGCGGCGAATGGCAAAAAAAATATACAGCCGGGCAAATCATATTGTGGCTTTGTCGCCGGGTATGAAAGACGGAATCGTTCGTGCCGGTGTGTCGGCTGAACAGGTGACAGTAATTCCAAACGCTTCTGACCTGGACCTTTTCCAGCCAAATTTAGACGGCTCTATCTGGCGAAGTCGGTTCGGATTGGGCGACCGATTTACTGCTGTTTACTTTGGAGCCATGGGCCTGGCAAACGGCCTTGAGTATGTTATCGAAGCGGCCAGAATCTTAGCGCAGCGTAAAAAAGATAATATTGCACTTGTACTGGTCGGTGACGGCGGAAAAAGGTACGAATTGGAAAAGCTGGTGCAGGAATATAAACTGACAAACGTAATTTTTAATACGTCGATGCCTAAGGCGGAGCTTGCCGGACTCGTGGGTGAGTGTGATGCCTGCATGGTTATATTTCGAGCAGCTAAGGAACCAGGCCGAAGGCCTGGACGTGATCAAACCCACCTTCGGTGGGCGTGGTCGCCGAATAAGATGTTCGATGCGCTGGCAGCCGGCAAGGCCGTGCTGATAAATGTCCCTGGCTGGCTGGGAGAGACTATCGAGAGTAATAACTGCGGCAGATGTATTGACCCACATCGTCCACAGGCTTTAGCCGACGCGCTGGAGGAGCTGGCAGCTAAGCCAGAATTGTGCAGGGAGATGGGTAAAAATGCCCGCTCATTAGCTGAGCGGGAGTTTGAAAGGTCTAAATTGGCCGACCGGCTGGAAAAAGTTTTAATGCAGGTGACAGAAAAACAAAATATATGAAGAACCCCCAAATAAACCCGTTCTGAGCCGGGTCGAAGGATTTGGGGGCTAAACAATCTGAGTAAGCGTTCACGGGAAAACCGCATTTTTGTCATTGCGAGCGAAGCGAAGCAATCTAAAATCGTACGTTTTTGAGATTGCTTCGGCCTAAAGGCCTCGCAATGACACAAAAACGCCTTATTTTCTGTGTGAACGGTTACCAATCTGAGATATTTAACCCCGCAATTCATTGCGGGGTCAAAAAACTCCAACAAGTATGGTCGATAAAGATTTCCCTTTTATAAGTATTATTATGCCGGTTCGTAACGAGTCCGATTTCATCGAGCGGGCGGTAAAGAGCATCCTGAATCAAGATTGGCCGGGCGAAAAGATGGAAATCCTGGTCGTTGATGGGATGAGCAACGACGGCACCAGAGAGATTGTAGAAGAATTATCCCAGGCAGACCACCGAATAAAGATATTGAACAATCCTCGCCGAATTGTTCCTACCGCGATGAACATCGGCTTGCGAGCAGCGAGGGGAGATTTATTTATTCGGATTGACGGCCATACCGAAGTGGCCCCAGATTTTGTGAGGGAATCGATTAAGTGTCTGCGTGAGAATCCGGAGGCGTGGGTAGTAGGCGGCTACATTGAAACTGTGGCAGAGGGTTTTGTAGGACGGGTGATTGCATTGGCTATGCAGTCACCAATCGGCGTAGGTAATTCGCGATTTCGGTTGGGCGATTACAAAGGCTGGGTCGATACGCTGGCTTTCGGCACACATCATAAATGGATAGTTGATAAAATCGGTTACTTTGATGAAGAGTTGGTGCGTAATCAGGACGATGAGTTCAACCTGAGAATAATTTTAGCCGGCGGAAAAATATGGATGTCGAAGTCCATAAAGAGCAAGTATTTTTCGCGGGGGTCGCTGCGCAAACTCTGGAGGCAATATTTTCAATACGGCTTTTGGCGAATAAGGACGTTACAGAAGCATAGAAGGCCGGCCACACTTCGGCAATTGGTGCCATTGTTGTTTGTGCTGTCAATACTTTTGCTGGGACTGGCCGGTTTAATATGGAGACCATTTTGGATTTTATTGGGTATTGAAGCAGCTTTATATGCGGTGGCGTTATTAGCAGGTGCCTTCGATGTTGGACTAAAGGGCGGCTGGAAGTATGCACCGCCGGCACCTTTGGTTTTTGTCATATTACATTTTGGCTATGGATTAGGCTCATTATGGGGAACTATGCGGTTCTTAGTTCTCAAAGGCTATGGCATAGCAAAGCCTAGACAGATACAAATGTCACGATAGGAAAGAATAGGGTGAGCAAAGTTATAGAACAATATGAGCAGAATTTTGCAGAAGTATTCGGTGTAAGCCGTGCTTTTACATTCTGGAAGGGAAGAGTTGCTCTATATGCCATATTGAAGGCGATGGGTATTGGAGCCGGTGACGAAGTTATTGTGCCGGGATATACCTGTGTAATGGACGTAAATCCAATCAAATATCTCGGTGCAAAGCCTGTCTATGTAGATATTGAGCCGGTGACATTCAATATAAACGTCAATTTGCTAAGAGAGAAAATCACCTCCAAAACGAAAGCTATTATAGCTCAGCATACATACGGTTATCCCTGCGACATGGATGCAATTATGGATATGGCAGGGGACAATAATATCCCCGTGGTCGAAGATTGTTGCTTGGCGCTTGGTTCGAGATATAAGGGAAAAATGGCAGGTACCTTTGGCAGAGCTGCGTATTTTTCTTTTCAATGGAACAAGCCTTATACGACTGGATTGGGTGGAATGGTGATAACCAGCGACGCCAACATTGCCGAGAAGATAGAGTCACTGTGTGCCGCAGAGATGAGCAAGCCGTTAAGGAAAGAAGCTGTTATGCTCTGGATGCAATTGGTTGTTTACAGGTTATTTGTTTATCCCAAGACGACAGCTTTTGCGCAGGGACTCTTTAGATTTCTTACAAAAAAGGGAGCCGTCCTCGGTTCATCAAGCACATATGAATTTAGGCCGACTATAGCTTCTGATTTTTTTAAATCTGCAAGTCGTGTTCAAGCTCGTTCAGGATTAAAACAATTAGCCAGGATTAAGCAAAATATTTCCCATCGCAGGAAAATGGCACAATTGTATGATGAGCTTCTGGCGGAGAGAGGCTGGCCAGCTCGGCAATATGACACATCAATAATGCAGCCGGTTCTTGTGCGATATCCAGTGAGGATTGCTGAAAAGGAAAAAGCACTTGTCGAGGCGGCGAAAGAGGGTGTCGAGCTGGGAAGCTGGTTCGAATGTCCCCTGCATCCAATCGAGACGCCTTTGGAAGCATACGACTATAAGCTCGGAATGTGCGGCGAAGCAGAAAAGGCCTGCAACGAAGTGGTGAACTTGCCTTTGCATCTGCGAGCAAATGAGAAAACGGCAAAAAGAACTGTAGAATTTATTGCAAAATTTACCCCAGTTTAATTCAGTTTTTCACAAAAGAACAGACCGTCGCCGTGCCGGCGACGGCTAAACGTAGACAAAAGTTATGAAGATATTCTTAAAACGCCTTGTTGATATTTTAATTGCATTGCCGGCGGTAGTAATCTTGCTGCCGGTTTTTGTTGCTATATTTATAGCCGTCAAGCTTACCAGCAAAGGACCAGCGATTTTTAAGCAGGATAGAGCGGGATGCAACGGCAGGCCGTTTGTCTTTTACAAGTTCCGTACAATGAGGCTCGGTGTTGACCCGTTCGGTCCAAGCCCTAAATCCGGCGATGATGCGAGACTGACAAAGATAGGAAAATTCCTGCGGGAACATTCACTCGATGAACTTCCTCAGTTATTTAACGTATTAAAAGGAGAGATGAGCATCGTTGGACCTCGGCCACTCTATATTTCACAGATGGCTGAATGGGACCAGCGGCAGAAAAAACGGCTGCTTGCCAAGCCCGGTATTACCGGACTCGCACAAATATCAGGACGGGGGCACCTCACATGCGAAGAAAAATTGGAATTAGACGTTAAGTATGTGGAAACAGCTTCCTTTTTGGTCGATATAAAGATAGTAATAGGAACGATTGACCAAGTATTAGGCAGAGAAGGCATCTACGAAAAAAGATATTCAAAAACCGAATATACCAGGACAGAAGGCAAATAGAACCTAACCGCCGCAGGCGGGATAAACTCGTCCCCGCGAAGGCGGGGATTTGAGGAGGGAAGTTCATGGAAATAAAAACAGGTGCTATATGCAAATACCTGACGAGAATAGAACAGTTAGAGCAATTAAGCGGGAGAGAAAAAGCTGAGCTGAAAAAAGTCACCGATAAGTTTGATTTTCGCTGCAACGATTATTATCTTTCACTGATCGACTGGAGTGACCCCAACGATCCGATACGCAGAATTATAATCCCCCGGCTCGAGGAGCTGCACGAGTGGGGTCGGCTCGACCCTTCGGATGAACAGGCCTATACAATTATACCAGGGCTTGAGCACAAGTACAATTCCACGGTACTTTTTCTGGTTAGCAATGTTTGCGATGGTATATGCCGGTACTGTTTTCGCAAGCGGGTCTTCATTAATCCTCAGCAGGAATATATGCGTGACCTGCCGGCTGCTATGCAGTACATAAGCCAGCACTCTGAGATAACCAACGTCCTGCTAACCGGAGGTGATCCATTGGTACTTAAGCCATCGAAACTTGAAAATATAATCCGACAGCTCAGAGAGATTGAACATGTGCAGATAATCCGGATCGGTACGAAAGTACCCGCTTTCAATCCAAATCGAATTATTGAACAACCGGAACTGCTGCAGATGATAAGCAAATACAGCACGGACCAAAAGAGAATATATTTGATGACCCATTTTATTCATCCACGAGAGCTGACGGATTTGTCAATCAAGGCAGTTGGGTTGCTACAGACAGCCGGTGCCATATTAGCCAATCAATGTCCCCTTATACGCGGTGTCAATGACCGGCCAGAAATTTTAGCGGAGCTGCTTGCCAAGCTGTCCTTTATCGGCGTGGTACCATACTATATCTTTCAGTGTCGACCGGCTCTGGGAAACAAGACTTATACAGTACCAATCGAGGAAGGTTATCAGATAATAGAGCAGGCCAAAGCATTAGTATCCGGCCTGGCAAAACGCGTTAGATTTGTGATGTCACATGCGAGCGGTAAAATAGAAATTGTCGGCAAAATAGAAAAGCAAATCTATTTCAAGTATCATCGAGCCGCTGATGATACAGATAGCGGCCTTTTCATGGCTTTCAAGTGTAATCCCAACGCGAACTGGCTCGACGACTATGATGAAATAATCCGTGACTATCCGATCAATCTGCCCTACAGATCATACGGGCCTGAATAAAACCACCCGTTCTTGTCCCTAAGGGACACGGGGGCTCATTTAGCATCAGCTAACAATTACAATCTCTCACATCATGCGTTTCAGAACATTAGTTATCCTATCGATTTTATCGCACTGCGGTACGGTACTGGCGTTAGAGCCTGACGAGATTTTGGTAATAGCAAATGGTGACAACGCAGCATCTGTGCGAATTGCCCGGTATTACTGCAAAAGCAGACATGTGCCGACCAAAAATATCCTCACTGTGTCGTTGGGGACGGAGCTTAGGGATACAATCAGCAGAAACGATTATAATAAATGGCTTGCAGAGCCGATTCGGGAAAAGTTATTCAGCTTTGAGTTTGCCGGGGAAATCGGGTGTCTGCTGACCACTTACGCTATACCGTACAGGGTTGGGCCACGAGAGCCGTTAAAAGAGCTGAAAGGCAAATTGGATGAGTTGGAAGCATTAACCGAACAGGGGAAAAATGCAATTGAGCAGCTACAACAGAAGGGCTTAGCCGGCTCTGCAGAATTTGAACAAAAAAGTAAGAGGCTGGCTCAACTACAGCTCGAAATAGATCGCATCAACGGCAAGGAAACAGCGGCATCCGTCGATAGCGAGTTATCAATGGTATTGCTTAGCGCTTATGAGTTGTACCGGTGGCAGGAAAATTTGCTGAAAAATAACGTGCAAGGCTGGGATTTTAGAACACTCATGGTTTGCCGGCTGGACGGACCGGACTGTACAATCGTCAAAGGCCTGGTCGATAAGGCAATCGCAGCAGAAAAAGCAGGGCTAACGGGTATAGCTTATATCGATTCAAGAGGTCTTGTAAAACCTGTCCCCTCGGCCTTGCTCGGGGCAGGCCTGAGCGGAGTCGAAGGAAAGGATTTGCCGGGTTATTTTGATCAGTCTTTACGGGACTTGGCAATACTTACAAGATTGCGAACGGCAATGCCAGTTAAGGAGGAGCGAACAAAAGAGCTCTTTGCACCCGGAACATGTCCCCGGACGGCTATATACTGCGGCTGGTACAGTCTTAAAAATTATGTTGACGCTTTTGACTTTGTCGATGGTGCGGTTGGCTATCATATCTCCAGCCTCGAAGCGGCAAATCTTCGCGACCCAGACAGCAGCCAATGGTGTCCGGCTATGCTCAGAGATGGGATAACCGCAACGCTGGGAGCGGTAGCCGAGCCGTATCTTCACTCATTTCCAGAACCCAAGACTTTCTTTCTGGAGCTGTACAATGGAAAGTGTCTTGTCGAGGCTTACTATCATACAAAGCCGTTTAATTCATGGCAGTTGATTTTGATCGGCGATCCACTTTACAGACCTTTCAAGCGGCCAGGAGACAGGCCGTGAGGCAGCAGTTTAAAGATTATCACCAGTACGTGACAGCCTATCAGGCTTTGGGTGAAACAAGGTAATTAGAAAAAAAGTACTCACCACGGCTGAAATTCCTACGGCGGGAACGATTAAATCTGTTATAGTGAAGTTTCTACCGAGAATAAACGAGCTTAATTTCATGGCTAAAAGAAATCCTATCGGCAGGATTAATGCCCCCATCAGCCATTTGGATTTTTGAGCCTTTAGGGTCGGGAAATTATCTAAATATTGAATCCAAAGCAGCGTAAATAATGCGTAGGCGAACAGATGAAACACCTTGTTTGTCACCGGAAGCAGCTCAGAAATGTTAAGCCTCGCAATATTGTTTAAGCCAAAGATTGTGATGCCTGTCACCATGAGACAAGCAGGCCAAAAAGTAAATAACGAAAGCAAAATTAAGCCTGTTAGCGTACCTGCCAAATCCGCAACAAAGTCCATAGCATCACAACTGCGTCCTTGTATAAACCTCTGAAGCACTTCATCACAAATACCGTATAACACGACCACCAGAAGTATCCACCAGGCGGTAGCTTTGCGCCAATTTACTTTTTTGTTCGGTTTAATTGCAGACCATAGCAAAAAAGTTAGAATCAGATAGGCAAGAGAGTGAAGACCTTTATCGGACACATCAGCCTTACGAACCAATTGTGGTATGGGTATATGGGCGAGAATAAAGAGACCGGGCCAATAAAGTGCTAATGCGATTACAGTTAGCTTTTGTCGACGCGATAAAGCCATTGAATTCACATCCTTCCTCTCTCGTAGACCGAGGAACGAGGCACGATTCACGAGGGACGATCAGCCTTCGGACTTCAGCAAGATAAGTCAAACTGCGGACCGGTCAAAGTGTATAGGCTTATATACGAAAAATAAAGTTTAATCTGTGAAATGCTGGGGTTAAATATATAATATATATTGTGAACCATCACTTCAAAATTAATTAGGAGGAACACAAAATGAAATGTTCGAGAATCTTTGAGACTTCGACCTTGCGATGTGCTGAGCGCATGGTTGTACACCGCAGGCGGATTGCAATATGGGCTGTGGTGATAATGATTTTAGCCGGCTTTGTGGCTGTCAGTCCCGCTCAGCGCAGGTCGCGGGCTGCACCGCTTCGGATAATTCAGCTTCCGCAACCGAAGTTGACCCGCCAAGGCGGGCTTAGTTTCGAGGAGGTGGTAGTAAAGCAACAGACTGTGCGCCAGCTAACCAATCAGACGCTTAATTTTGAGCAGATTGGTCAGTTAGCCTGGGCCGGTCTGGGTATGACCGAAGCGACCCGGCAGATAGGTGGCCCACAGCAAAGCTTATCCACAGCAGCTCCAATTGCACAGCCGGCGCAGGCGATTTATCCCATAATGTTATATGTTGCCGTACAAGATGGGATTTATCTTTACAATCCAAACGAGCACAACCTCAGGCAAACCTACAATCGAGATGTACGTGGTGCTCTGGCATCGGCGACTATGAGCCCCGAAGTAGTAGCCATCGCTGGCTGCAGCATCATTATTATCGGCCCTATTAAAGACCCTACCGGCAGACCCGCAGCTCAGGCAAGAAGAATTATGTATCTGCAAGCAGGACAAGTCGCTCAAAGTATCCAGCTACAGGCTGTAAGCTTAGGCCTGACGTCTGTGCCGGTCAGCGATTTTAATGCGAGAAATATCGTCAGGATATGTAATTTGCAGAGAAATCAGGAGGCGATATATATAATTTCTGTTGGCTACCCGGCTGAATCCACCAGTAGCGGGACGGCAGCAGTCCAGCAGCCGAGCGGCGTTGTGCCGTCAGTGCAAAATAGAACGGTACCAAGAGCGGCTGTCTTGATAGCCTGCCAAGATAATTTTAACGATAGAGAGCTTTTTGAGACTATGCGAGTTCTTAATACGACCCGCCGCGGGCGGGTTCAGACCGTTATAGCCAGTACCAGACTTGGAGTTATAAGAGGCATGATGGGTGGGATAGCCGAGGCTGGGATTCTTCTGAGCCAGTTGAGAATAGATGATTACGACGCGGTGATTTTTATCGGCGGCGATGGTGCAAGAGAATACTTCAATAATCCGGACGCGCTGAATATTGCCCGCGAGGCGGCGGCAAAGGGAAAAGTTCTGGCGGCGATTTCTACAGCACCGACTATTCTGGCTAATGCAGGTGTCCTGCGTGGTGTCCGGGCAACCGCCTATTTAACTGAAAGGGCCGTGCTTCAAAAGGCCGGGGCCACATATACAGGTAACCATGTCGAACGAGACGGCCTTATCATAACATCCACCGGACCAATAGCAGTAGCACAGTTCGGCACCGCTATAGCAGAAGCGCTGGCTGAAAAATAGAAACAAAATCCCGCAATGGACCTGTCCCCTCGTCCCACCTCGAGACGGATTCAGATCCACCTTTCGTGTGGGATTATCGGTAATGGTTTGTGATGGGTAGCCGTCGATCTTTGCCGAAGGCCTTGGGCGTGATTTTTATCCCCGGCGGACACAGCCTTCTTTTGTATTCGTTTCTATCAACCATTTTGGTGACACTATGTACCACATCTTTCGGCAGGCCCGATTCGATGAGCTGCTGTGCGGATTTATCTTCTTCGACATAGCCTTTGAGAATAGCGTCCAACAAATCGTAGTCCGGCAGCGAGTCGGTATCTTTTTGGTCGGGTCTTAGCTCAGCACTGGGCGGCCGAGCTATTGTATCGGCAGAGATAATCTCCCTTCCCATTACTTTGTTTATGTATTCAGCCAATTTATAGACCATAGTCTTGGGAACGTCCTTTATCACGGCAAAGCCGCCGGCCGTATCACCATAAAGGGTAGCATAGCCGACTGAGGTCTCACTTTTATTGCCTGTCGTCAATACCAGAGAGCCAAATTGATTGCTCAGTGACATCAGGATAGCGCCGCGGATTCTGGCCTGCAAATTTTCGTAAGCAATGCCCTTATTGTCCCATCCCGGCACCGTTTTTAACTGCTCGTGGTATTGGGCCAGTATCGCCTCGATGGGAATTGTTATAAGCTCGACACCAAGATTTTTAGCTAATTGCTGGGCATCTTTTATTGTTTCAAGACTGTTGAATTTCGACGGCATAGTAATACAGGTGACATTTTCAGTACCCAGAGCAGCAACGGCGATGGCGGCGGTAACCGCAGAATCTATACCACCGCTGACTCCAAGCATAACTTTCTTAAAGCCGTTTTTTAAGGCATAGTCTTTAGTGCCCAGCACCAGCGCTTGGTAGATTTCATCAAGCAGTTCTCCCGGCTGCAGAGCGTCAGGCCGTATCGGCTCAACCTGTACAGCACTGTCGCTCGACATAATGACATCTGCAATCAGTAAATCTTCGTCAAAGGCCTTGGCTTTGGTAATTACCTTGCCTGTTGAATCGGCGAACATGCTTCGACCGTCAAAAACCAATTCATCCTGACCGCCGACAAGGTTGCAATACGAAACGGCACAGTTAAATTCCTTGGCACATTGGCTGACTATCTCCTCTCTTTTCTTAATTTTGCCTAAATGAAAGGGAGAGGCCGAGATATTTGCAATCAGATGGATTTTGCCGGCGTCTTTAAGAAAATTACTGAGCCATTTTATATCCCATATATCGAAGCAGATAGTGAGCGTGACATCCAGGCCTTTGACCTTGATAACGGTCGGCTCATTACCGGCTCTAAAGTATCTTTGTTCATCGAATACACTAAAATTGGGTAGCTGCGCCTTTCGATAAATTTTAGTTATTTGTCCTTTTTGCAGCACCGCGGCCGCATTGTAAGTATGGCCTTGGAAGCTGTCAGCAAAGCCGACTATCATGGTTATGTCCGGACAGTCAACGGCGATTTTCTCTAAGGCCAGCCGGTTATCCTTTAAGAAGTGCTTTTTGAATAGAAGGTCTTCCGGCGGATAACCACAAATTGCCAACTCCGGAAAGGCTAACAAATCCACCTCGGCCCGAAGCGCTTCGTTGTAGATGTCGCAAATCCTGCGCGCGTTGCCGGCTAAATCCCCCACCGTTGCATTGAATTGGCCCAATCCTACCCGCACGATATACTCCTTAAACAATCACAAACACATAACCCGTATCCTGATGAGATTATTGCGCAGCGTATTCCTGTCAAGACTTTTTTAGCGCCTGTAGGTTGCATGTCATAAGTGCTCGTCGGACTCAAGGGATAATCACCCCAAGCACAGGTCTTGGGGCTAATCGCCGGGAGTAATTGGCTTTGTTTGGGTTTGTTTTCAAGGCAGCCTGCGAAGGCGTTCATTTTCATAATCCTTTGTTGCATAGAAGATTACATTAGTTTTATCCTAAAGCAAATTGGCTTTGTTTTTTAAAATAGCGCTCTTCCAAATGTGCTTCGTGATCTATAATTTAGCATCCATTC
>Ga0307433_1000233_pt1 | contig 50061 bp, 43 predicted proteins | sample SalMarWE160210MG_FD_202166 | JGI IMG/M metagenome (GOLD analysis project Ga0307433, IMG submission 202166) | Salt marsh sediment microbial communities from the Plum Island Ecosystem LTER, Massachusetts, United States - WE1603-210 | ecosystem: Environmental > Aquatic > Marine > Intertidal zone >...
GAAGAATTTATGGAAGAACTACAAAGAACAAAAAAAGAATATAAGTTGAATAAGGAATTGGTGGCTCAATGAATTTTACAGAAAAAAAGGGACTTGACCTAAGTTTAACAGAGTTAAAGTTTGTTGTCGGGAATTCTTATTACTGTAAATTTTTTATTGTTTCTTTTATATTGGCATAGGTACTATAGAAATTTTTATAAAATAATAGAGAACTTTTTTGATAAATATATAAAAACTACCCCTTGCATTTTTTTATATTTTTTGTATAAATAAATCAATCCGGGGTGACGGCAAATATATTACAACTACTTAAAAAAATGTAATATACCTCCTTGTTTACGTTATAATGTAATGATATAACATGCCAGCCCCGGCATTTTTTTTCTCTTCGCTTTTTAATTTAGAATTTTAAAACCATTGTTCTGTTAGTATAAAATCGTACCCCGTGAGTACCGAATCGTTGCTTATTGTTATATTCTCATATACGGTATTGACAGAAAAACCCTCAGCGTAAGCGCTTATATTATATGTGTCTTCAGTAAGAAACAAAGAATAGCTTCCTGTGCTGTCCGATAGTGTGGTTATGGTATCTGTTGAATTTACGGCACTCAAAACGGCAAATTTTACGGGTACCTCTAAAGTGTCCTCTAATGTTATTACTTTTCCCTGTATGAAGCCTGCTTCAGAGTATTCGAATATCTTAAAAATAGGATTTAATTCATAGGGTTCCGATTCCCAATTTATTGATCTTGAAGCGTCAAAGTCGATAATAAGTGTAATGTATTCACCAGAGGATATAGTAAAGTCTTTTTCGAGTTCAATCTTAAACGGATAGTAATCGTCGGGTATTAACAATGAATCCGTTACACTATCTATTACTACTGAATTTATTTGGGTGAGCGCGAGTAGTACGCTTGTATAATCTCCGGTTTTTATATCGAGAAAATCCCCGCCCGTCCGGTAATTATAAGTGAGGGATGTAGATTTTCCTCCTGCAAGCCTGACGATATCGACTGTATAGAAATCACTCTGAAGGTCAATAATTTCCCCTTCAATGTTTCTTGCTGCCACTCCGAGTACTGTAATATATATATTTTTTACGTTTTGTGCGGGCGGAGCATCCGTTAGCAGAATCCTGATTTTCCCCTCATCTTCACCGCACCCGAGAATAAAAAAAAGAACAGTTATTACTAACAAAACTTTATTCAATTAAAGCCTCCTTTTATCTGTTATGACCTGTACATTCTGTTTTTGGTTCCATAATTAATAATAAATTCTATTCTTGTAGAATTTTTATTGCATATAGTATAATAATTTTTCGTAAATAGTCAAATCGGAATTTCGTTAACGACGGTCCAAAGTCCAATGGGCGTGTTGCCCAAACCCGATAAAGTGAAATTTACAGTCTAGCCAGGTCATTGCGAACGCTTCTTCTTTGCTCTGCCAAAGTGAAGCAATCTTTTCGTATATGATGAAATCGCGACGTTTGAGTCTAACAATTGAGATTGCTTCGCCGGGGTTAGGCAAGAAGATTGACTCGCAAAGACATTTCCCAGGATGAGAAAAAGCCTTTCGGCAACACTCCCCAATGTCCAAAGTCAAAAAGAAAGAATTGAACCACAAAGATCACAAAGAGCACAAAGCCCACCACACACCAATTTTTGTTGTTTTAACTAGAATTGAACCACAAAGAGCACAAAGATCATAAAGCCCACACCCTACAACCCATTTTACTTTTTGTTTAACTAAAACCTAAGACCTGAAACCTAATTATGGTTGACAAAAGATATATATCTCTTATATTGTTAGATATATCTAACAATGGAGGTGAAGATGGAATTAACAAAGAGTAAGGAAGATTATCTTGAAGCTATATGTGAAATCTGTGAGGAAGAAAAGGTGGCGAGAGTTAAAGATATCGCTTCGAACATGGCTGTTTCCCTTTCCAGTGTTAATTATGCGTTAAAAGCTTTGAAGGGTAGGGGTTTGATAAAACATAAAAAGTACGGATACATAGAATTAACAGAAAAGGGTAATGAAATAGGGCGGGCTATTTATAGAAAACATAAATTGATACGGAGTTTTTTGATTAATGTTTTGAATGTTGATAAAAATATCGCGGATAAAGACGCCTGTGGTATCGAGCATGTAGTTTCGGAAGAAACGTGTGACAAAATGAATTCTTATCTTAAATCTCAAGAGGTTTATGAAAATTATGATGTCACTTCTTGAGGCTAGAAAAAATGTCCCGCTTATAGTGAAATCCGTTGGGGAGGGTAAAAGAGACATGGCAGGCATGAGAGGTAGAGGCGGAAGAGGAGGAAGGGGTAGGAGAAACTGGTGTAGGAGATTTTCTAACATGGGCATTAGAGAAGGCTCTATTATAAAAAAAGTATCTATGCACCCATTTTTTGGTCCTGTGGTAATTAGGGTCGGGAATTGTGAAATCGCTGTTGGCAGAGGAATGGCAAGTGCTATAATTGTTGAAGAGGCTGGTGAGTGAAAAGGATTTTATTGTTCGGGAATCCTAACGTAGGGAAAAGTGCAATATTTACTCGTTTGACAGGGGTGAGGGTTATTGCTTCCAATTATCCGGGGACAACTGTCGAGTATCTTAAGGGGAAGACAAGGATAAATGGAAATGATATCGAGGTAATAGATGTGCCCGGGACTTATTCTCTTATCCCGGATTCGCCTGCAGAAGAAGTAGCGAGAAAATTTATTGACGAAAGTAATCCCAAAGAAACAGTAATATTAAATGTGGTCGACTCGACAAATCTTGAAAGAAATCTTAATCTTACTATTCAATTGCTATCGACTAAGTTTCCTGTAATTGTTCTCTTGAACTTTTGGGATGAAACGAAACACAAAGGTATCACAATAGATTTACAGAAAATGAGTAAGCTTCTTAAGGTTCCGGTAATACCTACTATAGCAATTACAGGTTACGGTATTCAAGAATTAAGAGAATCTTTCAGTAAAGCAGTACCTTCTAATCTTAAAGTAAAAAAAGATGATACCTGGAATTTTATTGGCAAGATTATTAAAAAGGTACAAATTATAAAACATCACCATCACACTTTTCTCCAGGTTCTCGAGGATATTTCCAATCATCCTGTGCTTGGAGTAGTTTTTGCCGGTGTAGTTTTATTTTTATCTTTTGTAATTATACGTTTAATAGGTGAGGGTTTGATAGGTTTTGTTTGTGAACCAATTTTTGAAAATTTATGGGTTCCTGTTTTAATGAAAATTTCTTTTGTATTAGGCGAATCCAGCTTATTACACAAGATTCTTATTGGTGAACTTATTGGTGGGAAAATAGATTTTTATCAATCATTTGGAGTTTTAAGTACAGGTTTATTTATTCCAATAGGTGCTGTTTTGCCCTATATTATCAGTTTTTATTTTGTTCTTTCAATTCTTGAAGATACGGGATATTTGCCCCGGCTTGCAGTTCTTATGGACAGACTTATGCACCAGATCGGTATTCACGGAATGGGAATTGTGCCTATGTTCCTTGCTTTTGGCTGCAACGTACCGGGTGTTCTGGCTACGAGAATCATGGAAACGAGAAGAGAAAGGCTTATAGCCGCAACAGTAATGTCAATTTCTATACCCTGTATGGCTCAAATTGCTATGATATTTGGATTATTGGGAAAATATGGTATTAAAGGTCTTGCTCCGGTTTTTTTGTCTTTGTTTTTGGTCTGGATTATTGTAGGTAAAGTGATGGCTAAATATGTTTCGGGAGAGAGTCCTGAAATATTTACCGAGATACCGCCGTATAGAATTCCCTACTTTAAGGTTTTGCTTAAAAAAGTTTGGCTCCGGGTGAGCTGGTTTCTTAAAGAAGCTTTACCTTTTGTGTTGATCGGTGTTCTAATCGTTAATTTATTTTATTTTTTTGGTTTTGTCGATTTCTTGGGTAAATTTTTCGGGTCATTTCTTACTCGAATATTGGGTCTTCCACCGGAAGCTGTAGCTGCACTATTTATAGGGTTTTTACGTAAAGATGTTGCTATAGGTATGCTTGCGCCTTTAGGACTTTCAATGGGACAATTGATCACGGCTTCCGTTGTTCTAACAATGTATTTCCCATGTGTGGCAACCTTTGTCGTTTTGTTCAAGGAATTGGGTTTCTGGGATACGCTCAAATCTTCCGTGATAATGGTTTCTTCTGCCGTTTTTGTCGGCTGGATTCTTAATTTGATTTACTGACATCAGGTAGTTCAGAGTCCATTGTCCAACGTCCAAAGTAAAAAAAATTAAATTACAGATAACACAGAGAAAAGAAAATAGCTTTTCCCTTGACTTATAATGGATAATTATTAATTTCTTGAAAACTTATGGAAGATTCAAATGTCGGAATCGTAGGCGCCGGAAATTGGGGGACAACTCTCGCTTTATGTCTCAATAAAGAGGGCGTAAAAGTGGTGCTTTTCGAACCAATTGAAGAGAGAGCCGGGAAGTTAAAAAATGATAGGGAGAATAAGGATTTTTTGCCGGGATATAGAATTCCCGAAGATATTGTTATTACATCCGACCCGGAAAAACTTGTAATTAATTCAGATTTTGTTTTTTTTGTTATACCCAGTAATGTGTTAAAAGAAGTCGTGGATTCTTTTACTAAATATATCGATGGGGATAAAATTGTCGCGAGTTTTACCAAAGGAGTGGATCCGGATAGGTTACTCCGAATGTCAGAGATAATTGAAAAAGAAATTTCATCTCAGAAGGGAAAAATTGTTGCTGTTTCAGGTCCATCTATTGCTAGAGAGGTTATTAAGGGAGTTCCCACTTCATTAGTTGCCGCTTCAAATAATATGCGTAGGGCGGAAATTGTTCAGAATAGACTTTCGAGTGATATAATAAGAATTTATACCTCTTCGGATATTGTTGGAGTCGAGTTGGGTGGTGCTTTTAAAAATGTTTACGCTATTGCTTCTGGTATATGTGATGGAATGGGGCTTGGAATGAACGCGAAGGCGGCTCTTGTAACGAGGTCAATGGCGGAACTTTCGAGGCTTGGAGTTAAGATGGGTGGTCAGAGTGAAACTTTTGCTGGACTTTCGGGTTTTGGAGATATTATCGTTACATCTTTCTCATCTTATTCGAGAAACAGAACTGTAGGAGAAGAATTGGGTGAGGGAAGGAAATTAGATGATATACTTTCGGAAATGGTGGAATTTGTTGAAGGAGTGAGAACAACAGAATCGATTTGTAAACTTGCCGATAAATATGAGGTAAATATGCCTGTGGCACGAGAAGTTTATTCTATATTGTATAAAAATAAAGATCCTTTTGATTCTATAAAGGATTTAATGAAAAGAGAATTAAAAAGGGAGAGGAAAAAATGAAGAAAATGTTTTACACAATCAAAGAAGTATCTGATCTTTTAGATGAAAATGAGTCGACTTTGAGATTCTGGGAGGGAGAATTCAAGGATCTTAGACCCAGAAGAAGCAGCGGAGGAAAAAGACTTTATTCCGATGCTGATATTGAATTGTTGGAAAAGATAAGATATCTTTTGAGGGAAAGGAAGTTTTCTATTGAAGGCGCAAGAGATCACATGTGTGGTAAAACAGAAGAACTGGATTTGATAGGAAGATTAGAAGAAGTAAAGAGGGTTCTTGAATGAAAGAATTAAAGTTAAAAAATGCACTAATATCTGTTTACAATAAAGAAGGTATGGTCGAGCTCGCGCGTGAATTGGATAAGAAAGGGGTGAATATTATTTCAACTTCCGGAACATATGCGAAACTTACAGGAGAGGGTATTAACGCAACTAAGGTCGAGGATATAGCATCCAGTCCCGAATTGCTTGGAGGCAGGGTTAAAACATTGCAGCCTGAAATTTTCGCTTCTATTCTCGTAAATAGGGATAAAAAAGAAGATCTTGAACAATTGCGGAACCTGAATCTTGAACCGATAGATCTTGTTGTGGTCAATCTTTATCCTTTTAAATCTGGTCTGGATAAGAATCTTTCCGATGATGAAATGATAGAATTAATCGATATCGGAGGGGCTTCTTTAATTCGGGCGGGCGCGAAAAATTATAAGAGTTGTTTGGTTTTATCTGAACCTTCTGATTACGAGATTTTTATTGAGAAATTTAAAGAGGGGAATGGCGTTATCTCGCTCGATTACAGGAAAAAACAGGCTGAAAAGGCTTTTCGTCAAATTTCTTTTTATAATAAGATGATAGCGGATTATTACATAGAGTCACTTGGTGAGGAAAGGGAAGAATTCCCGGATTTTCTATCACTCGATTGTGAAAAGATTATGGATCTTAGATATGGTGAAAACCCTCATCAGAAGAGTTCGGTTTACAGATTCATAAATGATAAAACAAGTCTGGTAGATGCGGAACAACTCTGGGGCAAACCTATGTCTTATAATAACTGGATGGATACCGACGGAGCTATTGGTTCGATATCCGAATTTGAGCAAACCTGTATTGCTATTATTAAACACGCGGCTCCCTGTGGTATTGGTGTTGCGGATAATCTTTTAGATGCTTTTAAGAAAGCTCAAAGTTGTGATCCTCTTTCCGCTTTTGGAGGAATTGTTGCCTCGAATAGAGAAATAGATATCGATACGGCAAATGAGATTAAGAAATCGTTTTTTGAGGTTGTTATAGCTCCGGAATATACGGAAGAAGCTCTTACTAAACTTAAAGAGAAAAAGAATATTCGCATTTTACTGGCTGATTCCGCGCTTTTTTCTCCTTTAAATTATAGGAAGTGTTACCCGATAACAGGAGGTGTTTTAATTCAGGAAAGCGATGCCGTTATCGAACCTTCATCCCAATGGGATATTGTTAGCGAGAAGAAGCCGACAAAAAAAGAGTTGAAGGATTTGGATTTTGCATGGAAAGTAGTGAAATGGGTGAAGTCTAATGGTATTGTTCTTTGTAAAGATCAAAAAACAATAGGAATAGGTACCGGACAGCCTTCAAGGGTTGATGCCGTCGAGTTTTCTGTACTGAAAGCGAAAAAACATGGGCATGAAACAGAAGGATCGGTATTGGCTTCGGATGCTTTTTTCCCGTTTAGAGATTCGATAGATAAAGCGAAAAAAGCGGGAGTTACCGCCGTTGTCGAACCGGGCGGATCGATTAGAGATAAGGAAGTTATCGACGCGGCGAATGAGCATGGTATTGCGCTTCTGTTTACCGGTAAAAGGCACTTTAGACATTAGTTTATGTACAGAAAGAATTAAGGGTTAAAAATGCGGAAATTTCTTTTGTTTGGACTGAAAAAGAAAAGAGGAGCGACTTATGAAGATAAAATCGATATTGTTATTTTCGATTGTTTCTATGTTTATAGTAAATCTTTGCTTTGCCGCGGATGACTTGTCGGCAAAGGTTACGGAGGATGCTATAAATAAACGTATATCGGAAATTAGGAAGGGTGGGATTATAGTAAAAACAAATCCGGGCGCGGAAGTTAAAGTGGAGCAGGTGAAACATGAATTTCTCTTCGGAACCGCGATTACGGATAATCTCGCGGAGAAGTCCGAAAACGCCATGTCGGATAAAGACAGGAAGATGTTTCTTAAAATACTTGAAGAAAATTTTAACTATGCTGTGCATGAAAATGCTTTAAAATGGTATGACACAGAAGTAGAATATAAAAAAGTCGATTATTATTTGGCTGATAGAATATATGAACTATGTGAAGAGCGTAATATCCCTATGCGTGGACATTGTGTTTTTTGGGCTAAAGACGAATTTCTTATGCCGTGGTTGAAAGAGCTTGATAACGAAGCGCTTCGCTCCGCGGTGGTTCGCCGGGCGACCGATGTCGCAAAACATTTTAAAGGCAGAATCGAAGAATTCGATCTGAACAACGAAATGATAAATGGTGATTTTTTCAGACGCCGTCTTGGTTATGGTGTTATCAATGAAATGGCGTGGGCGGTTAAAGCGGCAGATCCGAACGCAAAGTTATATATGAATGATTATGGAATTCTTGTTGAAGATGGTTTTAATAGAAGCTCTTACCTGATTCAAATCGAGAACCTTCTTGCAAGCGGAGTTCCCATCGATGGAATTGGGTGTCAGGCTCATTTCGTCACATCTAATAAGAATAATTCAGGAGCCAAAGCCGCTACTACCTCCGTGCATGTACAAAAAACGCTCGATCAATTGTCAAAATTCGGGCTTCCTGTCAAGATTACCGAATGTCTCGTAACTGCAGATACGGAAGAAGGTAAAGCTGAAGAACTGCGAAGATTTTTCCGTCTTTGTTTCGCTCACCCCAGTGTTGAAGCCATAATTATGTGGGGATTCTGGGAGGTAGGTCACTGGATTCCCGAGTCGGCGATGTGGAAAAAAGACTGGACTCCAACTCCGCAGTCTCTGGCGTATCGTGATCTTGTTTTTAACGAGTGGTGGACTGAAGTTTCCGGTAAAGCCGATAAAAACGGTACCTTTAAAACAGACGCTTTTTATGGAGATTATTCAATTACTTCGGATGGTAAGACAAAAGAAGTTACTCTGAGCAAAAAAGATAAATCTATAGAGGTTAGCTTCAAATAACGAAAACCTTACATTCGGGTAAATTATAGTGTATTGAGACCTGTCTGTTAACGATGTATGAGGGAGAATTATATGTTTTATGAATGGTATTTAGGGAATCTTAAAGAGAAACAAAAGAAATCTCATAGTTGGTTTTTATCGTTTTCCTTAAAAGTTATTTTTATATTTTTATTGCCTGCCTGTCTTTTTGCAGGTTCGGTTTCGGTCATTGTGGTGGGAGATATTATGATGGGGTCAGATTATCCCGACAACAATCTTCCTCCGCATGATGGGAGTAAACTTTTTGCGAACGTTAGTTCCATTTTAAAAGATGCCGATTTAACGTTGGGTAATCTTGAGGGGACATTATTGAAAGGTGGGGTTAGCATAAAGCAGGTTAAAAAAGGGAGCTGTTATGCTTTTAGGACACCTCCCGGGTGGGCAACAAATCTTCGCGATGCTGGTTTTGATTTTTTGAATTTAGCTAATAATCATATGAACGATTTTGGCGCAGGCGGGATAAACGGTACTACAGGAGCGCTTACCGATGTTGGTTTAAAATACAGTGGGGCCTATAAGAAGGTAGGGCAGTTTAATGTTAATGGAATCAAGGTTGCTGTGGTTTCTTTTTCGACCTCACCTAACACGAATTCTGTTTTAGAAATTTTAAAAGCCAAAGAGATAGTCGCGGAACAGGCTAAGCTTAATGATATTGTTATTGTATCATTTCATGCCGGAGCGGAGGGTCTTAAGTTTTTACATACTCGTGATACACTTGAATATTTTATGGGGTCGCCCAGAGGTAATATTGTTAAATTTGCCCGGGCGGTTATAGACAGCGGCGCGGATTTTGTTTGGGGTCATGGTCCGCATGTGCCCAGGGCTTTGGAAGTATATCAAGATCGGCTTATTGCCTACAGTCTTGGAAATTTCTGTACCTGGGGATTTAATCTTGTCGATGAACTTGGTTATGCTCCGATTCTCAAGGTAGAAATGGATTCATCCGGTGTTTTTAAAAAAGGTAATATCTTTTCGGCAATACAGAAAACATATAAGCCCTCCGAACCCGATTCTTTAAACCGGGCTGCAAAATTGATAAAAAAACTCTCGAAAGATGATTTTCCGCAATCGGCGCCCATTATTATGGATGACGGAGAATTTTATCCGAGGCAATGATTATAAGCTTATAGAGTTTTAGGTGATTTTTGGATTTTAAGTTGAAGCTTATTTTACTTAAATGGAGGTAAATTGTCCTATTATGGAGGCTAAAGTTAAAAACAGGTTGTTCTTCTCTATTTATTTGTTATTTTTTGTTGGTTTAGCGCTAAAAGCTTTTTATTCTGAAGCTTCACCAGATGTCCGCGTCTGGGAAATGCAGGAAATCGTTCTTAAGGTAGAGAAACATTATGATAACTGTTATAAGGAAGTGGAATGTTGGGTAGACCTCGAAGGTCCTGATTTTTCCAAACGAGTTTATGGTTTCTGGGATGGATATAATGTTTTTATTGTGCGGTTGGTGGCAACAAAACCGGGTAAATGGACATGGAAAAGCGGTTCAAATCAAAAAAGTGATAATGGTCTGAACAATCATACAGGAGAATTTAATGCCGCCTCCTGGAGTGAGGAAGAAAAGAAAAAAAATCCTAATCGTCATGGTTTCATTCGCCCAACTGATAATGGTCACGCTTTGCAATATGCTGACGGGACTCCCTTCTTTATGATAGGTGATACCTGGCTTGCAGGAACAACCTGGCGACTACCTTTAAGAGGTGTTACCTCTACAGAAAATTATGTACCCGGTCCCGGCATCGGTTTTGAAGATGCCGTGGCTTACCGCAGGAGACAGGGGTTTAATTCGGTAAGTATGATTGCCTGTTTTCCGAATTGGGAATCGGATTATAATCCCAGCACTTACGCTGATAAAAATGATATTTACCTGCGTAATGCCTGGGAAAAGTTCGATTATTTCACTAAAGAAGGGGAACTTACCGCAAAAAATATGAGAGATGAATACGGTAATAAACCTTTTCAAATGTCATCCGAACATGAAGGTGTCGCCGATTTTGACCGCATTAATCCTGAATATTTTAAAAGTCTGGATAAGAAAATGCAGCATTTATCAGACGAGGGTTTTGTGCCTTTATTGGAGACTGTAAGAAGAGATAATTGTCCGGCCTGGAAAGCATATTTTGATTTCAACGAATCATACGCGAGGTATGTTCAATACCTTGTTTCAAGGTATGGAGCGTATAATATAATTTTCAGCGGTATACACCTCGATTGGATTCCAAAAGAATACAGCCTTACCGCCCTTGAGTTCAACAGAGCATTAGCTTATCATTTCAGAAAATACGGAGCGCTGCCCTTCGGACAGCCTCACACGACTCTAATAAATAATTCCACATACACTCAGTTTGGTCATGGGGAAGATTGTCCATGGTTAACCATGCATAGTGTCGGTAACAAGCCTCGAGATCATCGAATTTCCGATTCCATCCAGATACTTTTTAATCTCGAGCCTCCTTATCCGGCCATTAATTTTGAACCGTATTATACTGGCTGGGACCATGAGATAAATATGCCGGGAGGTGAACGACCGTTGGCTAATTCATCTCGTGACAATTATTTCGCGCGCGCGCAAATGTACGGTTCGGTCCTTTCGGGAGGGCTTTCCGGACATGTTCACGGAACATCCGCTTATGATATTACAACCACGGGAGAACCCGACGGAATGAGGCATCACTTCTGGGACGCGTTGAAGTTCCAGTCGGCTCTTCACATGCGGCACTTAGGCTCTTTTGTTCTATCCGAGGGGGATAAGTATCAGGAATTGGAGCCCTGTCATGAAAATATACATCCGCGAAAGGCACCGAATAGTCCTGAGGAAGGTCTGGATGGTTGGGCATATATGATGAGCACTCCTGAAAAAGATTTTGTCCTTCTTTACTTTGAAAACGAGGCTGTGTCGCCTATGCTAAGTGGTTTTAAAGAAAATACTTTATATAAATTTCAGTGGTTCAACCCCCGTAACGGGAAATGGGAAAGTATCGTTCTGATTAAGTCGGATGAGAAGGGAAAATTGGAACTACCAGCTTTTCCCGATGGAAAAGATCCATCGGTAACCGACTGGGCGGCGAAAATTATTGAGTAAATGTTAAAAAGAAAGGGTATGAAGATTAATAAAAAATTTAATTGCATTATAATATTAATTAATACTGTTTTATTAGCTTTAAGCTGTGAAAATAACAATACGGGACCGGATGATGAATGGGCTTATCCTGAATTTGCAAATGAGGCGGAGGTTATTATCAACGGTTATAATAAAGACGCGATGGAACCTTTTATCAGTAAGGACGGCAATTTTTTGTTTTTCAATAGTTTAAACGACGGAGACAGTACGAGTTTATATTATGCAGCGAGAGTGAACGATACTGTTTTTAATTTTGAAGGGGAAATAGCAGGTGTAAATGGAACGGTTCCGCATTTAGATGCTGTTGCAAGTATGGATGAGAATAATATATTTTATTTTGTTTCAACGAGAGATTATCCTGATGTGTTTGAAAATTATCAGACCGGGAAATTTGATAACGGAGTAGTAACCGATCTCAGGTGCGCAATGGGGGACTTTTATATTTATGAGCCTGGATGGCTGATAATGGATGCTGAAATAAATCGGGAGGGAGATTTATTGTATTATGTAAACGCGCAGTTTAGTGGTAACCCCTTACCTGATCAGGCGCATCTTGGTATAGCAGAAAAAAAAGATACTGTATTTGAGACAATTAGTACTTCGGATGATATACTCGAGAATGTAAACGATCCCGATTATCTTGTTTACGCTCCCTCTATTTCTTCTGACGGAGATGAATTGTATTTTACAAGAATACGAAAAGGAATGTTAATTACGCAGATATGCGTTTCTGTCAGGTCCGATACTGTCGAAACTTTTAGCGTTCCGGAGTGGATAGAGATAGAAGGTAATTCGGTAGAGGCTCCGAGTGTAACAGATGACGGAGAAAGATTGTATTATCATAAAAGACTCGAAAGTGATAATAAATATCATATATTTACAATGAAAAGAGAATAATAGATTGTTTAAGTTTTTTAACTTAAAAGATAAGGGGGTATTTAAGAAATGAATACAAAAAAATTAGTAAGCTATGTGAAAATCTTATTTTTGTACCTTTTAATAGTAAGTCTTTCGCTTGGTTTTTTTTCGTGTAAAAAATCCGATGAGATTGAAACTGAAATTTTCTGGACGGAAGATAATTCCCCTGAGGTTATAGGAAGAATGGTTATCGATGATTTGTTTTCCCGAGAAGATTTAATGATGTATGTGGCCGATTTTTGGACAGGAGTCCATTATGCTGAAGCCTGCACTGGTTTTGGCGCGGCGCGTTTAGCCGGGTTATTAAATGATTCGAATGTTATTGATAGATTATCAGATCGTTATACGAGGGTAATAGAAGATAGTCTGGTAAAGGGTGCCGCACATGTGGACGCGAATGTTTATGGAATATTGCCGCTTGAGTTGTATATGCAGGGCGGAGAAGAAAAATTTTTGCAGCAGGGTCTCAAATTGGCTGACGGACAATGGAAAGATACTCTTACCGATGGCTTGACGAGTCAGGTAAGATACTGGATAGATGATGTCTGGATGATTGCCAGTTTGCAGGTTCAAGCATACAGAGCCACTGGTAATGAAATATATTTAGAAAGAGCGGCCAGAGTCGTGAACTCTTACCTGAAAAAATTGCAACAACCTAATGGATTATTCTATCACGGGGAGGATGCTCCCTTTTTCTGGGGAAGAGGTAATGGTTGGGTTGCTGCAGGGTTGTCGGAATTGTTGTCGGAATTACCCGAAAATAATGAATATTATCAGTTGATTTTAGAAGGGTATAGGAAAATGATGAATGCTTTACTCGAATATCAGTCTAAAGATGGTATGTGGAGACAATTGATAGATAACGAGCAGGCTTGGGCAGAGACTTCATCTACGGCAATGTTTGGTTACGCGATAACTGTGGGAGTTAAAAAAGGGCTTTTACCTGAAGATAAATTTACCCCCGCGTATCAAAAAGCATGGAAGGCTTTGGTAGAGTATATCGGGGAAGATGGGAAAATAACGGATGTTTGCGCCGGTACGGGGAAAGGCGATAATATAAATTATTATCTTGATCGTCCAAGGATAACAGGAGATTTACACGGTCAGGCACCTATCTTATGGTTTGCTTATAGCTTGTTGGCAAGTTATTAGGTCTTGGGTTTTAGGTATTAGGTTTTAGGAAAAAGAAAGGGATTTTTTTTGACTAGGAAGAAATTTAGATATGATCATATTATGAAAAAATTGGTAATTATAATTACTATTCTTATTTTTTGCATTTCCTGCGAGAAAATAGATGATGATCTTAAGAGGTATACGGATTTACTTATTGAATATTCTGAATATGATTATGAGGAAATAAATGATATCGAATTTACTTACATGGATAGTAGTGATGCAGATCTACGAGACCTTAGAGAAGAATACAATTTAGAGACAATCGCGGGGGAAGGCGATGAGTTATCCAGGATAATGAACTTGATGTTCTGGGTCAATGAAAATTTAGAGCACGATGGAAATTCCGAGAACCCATATCCTCCGAATGCGGTAAATATAATAGAAACTTGCCAGAATGAAGATAGAGGGGTAAACTGCAGAATGCTGGCAATCGTACTTAATGATTTTTATTTGTCCATGGGATTTAAATCGAGATTCGTTACCTGTAAGCCTCATGAACGTGATTTTGATGATTGTCACGTTATAAATATTGTGTATTCTACTCAGTTTGATAAGTGGGTAATGATGGATCCTTCTTTTGCCGGTTATTTTGAGGATGAAAATGATACTTTTCTTGACCTTTTTGAAGTCAGAGAAAAATTAATCAATGACGGCTTATTGGTTTTTAGCAGTCATCTAAACCATAACGGCGGTAGATACACAGAACAAACATATAGGACTTATCTATCGAAAAATCTATTCCGCTTTGCTTGTCCGGTTGAAAGTGCATATAATTATGAGGCACAGGCTTACAACAGTAGAACATATATAGAATTAATCCCTTTAGATTATTCTTCGCCCGGGCAAAACCGTTACACATATACAAGAAATCCGGATATTTTTTGGGCAGCACCATAATGTTTTTGTACCAGTTAAATCGTTAAATAGCAAAATAGTGAAATAGTTATTTTAAGATTTAGGACGATAATAATTTTGAATTATTAATCTTGAATGACAAATTGAAAACATTAATTACGAAAAGAAGGGATTAAGAAAAATACTTATCACTTATTACCTATCACTTATCACATACCGCATAATTTTCTTTGTGGTCTTTGTGTGCTTTGTGGTTCAATACTTTTTTAGTGTTGTGGGGTGGTTTTTTGACTCGCGACTCAAGACCTATTTGGTTGCCAACGAATAAAGTAGCGCGGTGCCAAGTGGTAAAGCATTTTCGTCGATATTGAAATCGGGGGAGTGAAGTTTGGAGTGGATGCCTTTTTTCTTGTTTGCTCCTCCCATAAAGACAAAAGTTCCCGGAATTTCCTGCAGGTAATAGGCGAAATCTTCTCCTCCCATAATCGGACTTTCCATGAATTCTATCTTTTTGAATATGTTTTTTGCGATTTTTATTAGATTTTCTGTTTTTTCAGGGTCGTTTTTCATTATGGGATAGCCTCTCTGGTAGGCAAGTTCATAATCTACGCCTAAGGAAAGGTTAAGTCCTTTGAGAATGTTTCCTATCCATTCTGGCGCTTTTTGCCACAATTCTTTTTCGATTGTCCTAACAGTGCCTTCCATTTTAACTTCTTCAGGAATTATATTGAATGCAGTTCCGCCGTGTATTGTACAGATGGAAATCACAAAAGGTTTTCCGGGGTTTGCCTTCCTGGATACAAGGCTTTGAATTTGATTTATAAATAAAGCGGAAGCGTAAATTGGGTCTATGGTTTTGTGTGGTTCTGCGGCATGCCCTCCTTTGCCTCTTATAATTATTTCCATTTCATCCGCGGCTGCCAGCATAACTCCGGGTTTTAAGGTTATAGTTCCAACTTCTGCTTCGGGGTCGATATGAATCGCGTAAATTTCCGATATTCCTTTTAAGGCACCCTCTGCTATCATTCCTTTTGCTCCTCCGGGAATTTTCTCCTCGGAAGGTTGGAAGAGAAGTCTTACCGGAGGGGGGTTTTGGGTTGAGGATAAAAGTTTTGCTGTTCCAAGGAGCATTGCCATGTGGGTATCATGTCCGCAGGCGTGCATATAACCTTCGTTTTTAGACTTGTAGGGAAAAGAGTTTTCTTCCTTGATAGGCAGGGCATCTATATCCGCGCGTAAGGCTATTCGGTCTTTTCCTTTACCTATATCTGCTATAAGTCCTGTTTTATTTAAAATTTTTGGTTTGTATCCGAGATTTTTTAACTCTTTTTCGATAAAAGCATGAGTCCAGTTTTCTTTGAATGCGGGTTCGGGGTGTTTGTGGAGTTCATGTCTTGTGTTTATTATGTAATCTTTAATTGAATTTGCTTTCTTAAGCGCGTTTTTCATACCGATATTTTATTGAAAAAAATAATTATGGCAAGGGTAAAGTAGCACGCAGATTTATGGAGGTACTCAGTATAAGTAAGGGGAAGGGGTTTTAAACTGAGCGAAAGGTATAAACCTGCGTGCATAAAATAATATTCTTCTATTCGATGGAGATTTTGACTTTTTCGTGTTCGTTATTTACTTCTACAAGGGTAAAACTTCCTTCGACTTTTTGTATATGTTTAAGCGCCTTTCTTAAAAATAATTTAGCTTTCTTCGCGTCTTCGGCATCTTCTCCGATTTCAGGTATAAGGAAAGGTAAAATTTTGACGAAAGTCAAAGGCAGCCTTAGATTTACATTATCTTCTTCATTCTCGCTTTGAACGTTTACAATCAGTTTCTTAGGAGTTCCGGCTTTCTTTATTATATCTTTACTGTCCTTTATCCAGAAGCGAACTACATCATCTCCATCCTCGATCTCCATTATTGGTTCACCGCTTATCTCGGATTCTTTTAGAATTTTAAGAATGCTGTCACGCGGGATTTTTTCCTGGTCTTTTTCCCAGGCTTCATCGTAGAATTCCGAGAATTCGAGAGCTTCTTCCACTAAAGCCTTCGGCACATTAATCCTGACAGTTTCTCCGTTATTTTCCGAGATTTCTAAGGTTAGAAACGGTATCGCTAAATTCAACAAAATTAATAAACTCATAATTCCTCCTTTTTAATATTGTACTAATATAATAATACAAAATTTAAATTTGTCAAGGGGGTACTCAAAAATATTTAGTTGATGGTCGAAAATTTTGGTAAATTAGTAATTGGTTTTAATATTTGTATTTTTTCTTCTTTGGGTAGGGTGCTTGACACAAAAGTTGAATTATGTAAATTAGATGTAAAGGTAAGTTAAATAAAAAATTAGGAGGAAAGAAATGAAAAATTTCAAATATTCGTTAATTTTCTTTTTTGTTATTACTGGAATGCTGTTATCCGTTAATAATGATGTTCTTGCTGCCGCGGCGACTGTCGATACCAGCGAAGTGCATCAAACGATGGAGGGGTTTGGCGCATCGGTTGCCTGGGAAGTTTGGCAGCTTTACAATCATTCAGAGAAGAGTGAGGTTTATAATTATATTTTTAAGGAGCTTGGCTTGGATATACTTCGTCTGCGAAATATATATGAGAATGTGGGGGAGGAGTATATTTTTGGTTTATATGGGGAGATTGTGGACAGTTTTTATTCTCTATCGGAGAATGAACCGAAGATAATGATATCTTCCTGGTCGCCGCCTGCGGATTTGAAGAGTAATGATAATCTTGTTGGGGGTACCCTTAAGAATGAAGGTGGTGAATATGTGTATGGCGACTTTGCGGAGTACTGGGTTAATTCATTGGATTCATTTGCAGCGGTTGGTATTGTTCCTGATTATATTAGTGTTCAGAATGAGCCTGATTGGTTTCGAGATCATGAAACATGTAGATTGGAGCCGACTGAAAATGATACATCGGCGGGATATGATCAGGCTCTTGATTCGGTATACCAGAGATTTCAAGGATTGGTTTCTCCGCCAATAATTTTGTCCCCCGAAGTCTTAAGTATCGGTTATAATAGTTTTCAAAATTATGCGAGTCAATTTAATCATGACCATGTAGATGGGTACGCTTATCATCTCTATCATGGTGGTGATGGGAACGTTAATCCTGACGCGTTTAATTCCAATTTAACAGCAATAGCGAATAGCTATACGGGTAAGCCTATATTTCAGACGGAATATGATAAAGGCGATTGGTTTAATACAGCCTGGCTTATGCATAATTGCCTGGTTCACGGTAATGTTTCAGGGTATCTTTATTGGGCATTGGTATGGGGTCCGGCGGGCAAACCGCTTGTTACATTAGACGGAAGTTCATATACGATAAATCAGGTCTATTGGGCGTTCAGGCAGTATTCCAAAGCTATTCACTACGGATGGAAAAGGGTGGGGGCGGATGTTAATGCTGATAGTTTACGTATATCGGCTTACATTAGTCCCGAAAGTGATGAATTGTCGATTGTAATAATTAATATTGGTCATAGTGATGAAACCCTTGATTTGGATATTACGGATTTTGATATTGCGGGAGCAAATATGTTACGAACATCTGATACGGAGGAAAGCGTTCTGGTGGGTTATTATGACGGCTCGACTGTAAATCTTCCGTCCAGGTCGATTACAACGATTTCTACTATGTACATTTCAGGCGTAGATGAAGAAAATGATAAAGATTTTAATACAGGCGATTTTTCATTGTCTCAAAACTATCCTAATCCTTTTAATACATCGACAACCATTGAGTACTCGATAGCGGATGCGGGTTTTGTAAAACTTTCGATTTACGATGTCTCAGGTCGAGAGGTAGAAATATTGGTCGAAGAAGTGAGACCGGCAGGAGAATATAGCGTTAATATTGACGCGAAGAATTTATCTCAAGGAGTTTATTTTTGTCGATTGGAAACAACTGGAAATAAAATTCAAAAGAAGATAATTTTACTTAAATGAGTTTAACAGCCTAAAGGAGGTTGTCATGAAAAATAGAATTATTCTCGTTGTGTTGTTTTTTATTTCAGGAGGTAATCTCTTTGGTCAACTGCGGCCATTTCCTCAAAATGTGGATTATCCGTATGGTTATAAAACATCGGTAATTTCCGCGATCGATGTACAAATTCCTTACGAAAGATGGAAAAATTTGTATCTTAAAAGATGTGATGGTATGTATCGTATTTGTACGGGAGATACTTCTATAACTATTTCGGAGGGGATGGGTTATGGTATGTTGCTAAGCGCATATTTTGGGGAAAAAGATATTTTTGATGGGTTATTGGATTTTTATAAAAGTAAAAGGACGGATAAAGCTCATCAGTTTGTGGCGTGGAGAGTGACCTGTGATAGTATTATTGATCCGGGAAGCGCTACAGATGGTGATCTCGATGTGGCTTTTTCTTTGATTGTAGCGCATTATCAATGGGGAGAAGAATATCTCAAAGAAGCGAAAGGTATAATCTCGATTCTTAAAGAGCATTATTTTGTTAATTGTAAGGGTGTTTATACGATGAAGCCGGGAGGCCATTGGGGTGGTTGTGATATAACGGATATATCATATTACTCACCCGCTTACTTTCGAGTGTTCGCGGATGAGACAAACGACGCTTTCTGGGATAGTGTTGCGGATGACGCTTATACGATATTGTATAACGGAGCCAATGAAAATACGGGATTGGTTCCGGACTGGCAGTCTTATGATGGTGTTCCCGGGGGAACTTCAGATTCAGATTGGGAATGGATAGATTATTATCGCTATGATGCCTGCAGGGTTCCCTGGAGAATGGCTCTGGATTACATCTGGAATGGAGATGAGAATGCCCGGGATTATTGTATTAAGGTATCTAATTTCGCTAATTCTATCGGAGCAGCCAATATAATTGATGGATATGAGTTGGATGGGAATTCCCATGAGGATGCGCAATGGAATAATACTCCTTTTGTGGGTGGGTTCGCGGTTGGTGCAATGTGCAACAGTCAGTCTATAGTCGATGATTTTGGTTTGAGATTGTTATATCTCGATAGTGCGGGAGAAGACAATCAATATTTTAATCTTTCTCTTCGGAGTTTGTATGTACTTGTTTTAACAGGAAATTTCTGGAAACCGGGTGCTGCGAATATAGAGATGAGGTGATTGTTGCTATAGTTCCTTAAGAACTTCAAATATTAAAGAATGTGATAAACAATTATAGTGTATGTATATAAGTTTACCGTTTTAGTGAAATGTTGAGGGAGAAATGAAGAAACAAAATACGGTCACGAAGAACTGGTTTAAAAATTGGGCTAACGAGTATGACAATACCTTAGGTAAAGTTCAGAGACACCATAAATTGTTAGATTTAGTAGTGGAATCATCTGAAATAAAAGAAGGAGAGCTTGTTCTCGATATTGGTTGCGGAACCGGATTGCTGTCTCTTAAATTTCTTCGTAAAGCAGATTGTTTAATTTATGGAATCGATAGCTCTCCTGAAATGCTTGAAATCTTTAAAGAAAAGATTACTAAATTGAATTTATCGGGAAAAATTTCACTCGAACTTGAAGACGCCGAAAATATCGATTTTAAGAATGAAAATTTCGATATAATCGCATCGACTGTCACCCTTCATCACGTAAAAAATAAACTACCTGTCATAGAAAAGATTTATAAACTCTTAAACCCGGGCGGAAAATTCCTTCTCGGAGATATCGATGTGGAAACTTCCGGAGATCTTGGCGATCCGGAACGTTTATTGAGGATCCTTGATTTTTTGAAAGAAGAATTTGTTCTCGTGTTAGAAGAAGGTGGTGTTAAGGCATTCAGTAGAATGTATGATAACGGCAAAAAACACATATTAAATGATGGTGAGTACTGCGTAAGTTTTAAACAGTGGAAAGAAATTTCCGGGAAAGCCGGTTTTGAAAAAATTACTATAAAACCATTACCGGAATTTGAGTGGTTTAAAGTTTTAATTGCTATTAAATGAAAGCAAGTAGGTCGAAGTTAGCGAATAGTTTCGAGATACGGATTTCGTGTTTCGGGTCAAAAAAATAAAAAAATTCTGTTAATCGTGTTAATCCTGTCTAAATTTTGGGTTGGGTATTGGGATTTAGCAAAACAACAACGAAAAAAATCCTTTTAAATCTGCGTTAATCTGCGTCCAATTAAGGTGTTGTGAGTTGGGTTTTAAACAACAAAAAATCTCCGTGTTCTCTGTGTGTTTACTTTTTCTCTGTGTCCTCTGTGGTAAAGATTTGGAGTGGGGTGGGGTTAGGTGAAGAGAAACCCGAGAAGACTTATTCCAACCAGCAAAAAAATTGTTAATGTTATACCGAATGCGGGCAATAAAAAGAAAGAAAAAAGTAATGCGCCGATGCTCCCTCCGATAAGGTCATAGGCGTAAACTGAAGGAGCCGCACTGTATTCCAGTTTTTTGTTTTTAAAAATTATTCCTGCGTTTGTGTATGTCCATCCGACAACTGTTCCGCATAGAAAACTTATGAGAGGAATCAGAAAGAAAAGCAGGGAAATAGGATTTTCTATCCGTAAAAGCAGGTACTGAATGGATAATAATATTGCCAGTATCAGGAATGGTTTTTTTAACTTTTTTTCTAAATTCAATTTTTCGGAAAAATAAGTTCCTATTCCTACACCGAACATAAATAAACCGGTTATCAGTCCTACAAGGTGGTATACGTTACCGTAAGTTATTTGAAGAGTTAATATGCAAAGATAAGAAACGCCTATGGCGATAGCCCCGATCAGAGATACGCGAAATCCTGTTTGTCTGAATATAATCGGGAGAGGTAGTATTAATAATACCAGGAAAAAGGGGATTTTAAAAATGATTTTTATGAATTTTGCGATTCCGCTGTACTTTTCCAGATAATGCAAAAGGGAAAGCAGAAAGGCTCTGGGTTTTTTATCTGTATTGAATCCTATAAAGTTATCATGTAATTGTCTTTCAAATTTTTCAATTTTAAATTTCTGGAGGGAAGAACTTATAGTATATTCATCCAGATATTGAAGATCTAGATATTTTAATTTCTCTTTCACTCTTTTTTCCTCATAAGCTATGGGGGCATTTGAAAAAATATATCTCGCATTATAACCGGGTATCACTAAGTAATTGGAGAAATTAAATTTATATGTCCAGAATATAAGGGAGTTGTAATCGAGCGTGTTCTTACTTAAGTAATTTTCTCCCGAAGAAATCGAAAATGTAACTATACCTTTATCTGTTACTTTTTCTGATAGTATTTTGCAGAATTCAAGAGTGTAAAAACGATTGCTTGATATTGAAAGCGGGTCTCCTATTCCCAGGAATATGCAATCGAATTTCTTGTCTGTTTTGTTTAGAAAAAGTCTGGGATCGGAAGCTGTAAATTTTACTTTCTTTAAGATTTTATTGTCGATTTGTTTTTCGAATTTTTGCTGAAATTTACGGTCCGGATGTACTATTGTTAAATGATTATATTTGGAAAGTTCTCTTATTTCACCGGGACCTGCCAGACCCAGGTAAAGGATTTCTTTTGTTTTACCGGAAGAGAGTAGTAAAGGCAGGTGAACCTGTTCTGAAGTTAGTTTATCGGGATAGGTATATGATAGAATACCGTTTAAAAAAAGAGAAGTCTGGTTATCTTTTCTTATTTTTAAATATCTTCCATATTTGGTTTCTGTAATATTTTGAACTTTGAATCCAGTGTATGATTTTTCATATATTTTTTTTATCGAGTTTGTAAAATCGAAGAAAAAAAGAAAAAACAGGAATATTAAGATTATAGGTATGAATCTTTTACCTTTTAATATTACTACAGGTAAAATGAATAGCGAGCTTACTAAGAGGAGATTTTTCCCTGGAGAGAAAAAAGACACGAATATATAAGAAAAGAAAATCCCTCCCATAAGGTCACCAATAGAATCGAAAATGTATGGTCTTGTTATGCTTTTGAGTTCATCTTGTGATAAGCTCGAAAATTTTTTCTGACCGAGAGCAAAGATGAGCCCGAAATTGAGGTATATTGGAAATAAAAGGAATATGTTTTCCGCAATTAGTAGTGAAAGGGGAAAGACTTCACCCGCTTTGTAACCTAAAATTCCGGGTAAAAAGCGCAGTAGATATATAGAACAAGGAAAGTATAAAGAAAGAATTAAAAAAGGTAGATATAGTTTGTCTTTGTCGATTTTTTTACCCCAGAGTGCCCCGATACCAACGCCAAAAAGCCATAAAGATACCACCAACCCGTATGTTAGTTCGTTGCCGTGAAATATCATATAAATTTCACGAATCAAAATATTTTGTGTAAGTACAGATAAAATTCCGGAGAGGAAAAGGAAGAATAAATACAATTTAATTCGTTACTTTAGATATTATTTCTTCAATTTGATTCTTCTTTATCGGTTTCCCGTCTTTTGATATAAGAGCAATGAGAATATTGGTTTCAGGCATCTCTATTCTTGAGAGAGTAATCTTGAATTTACTGCAGAAATTAAGTAGTTTCCCCGAAAGTACCTTTTCTTTTGGAGAAAGAAATATTATAATTATACCGTTTTCTACCAGTAAACTTTCATGTAGAATTCCCTTTTTTTTGTGTTCATTTATTAGCTTGTATGTTCTCTCTAAAATTCTTTTAATATCTGAACTGGGAATGCTTATTCTCCAGAAGTCTTCCAGAGAGTAGTATAGTTTTTTTATTTGTTTTTCGGGGATCTTCGGAAAATCCTTTAAAACAGTTTCTATCTTTTCTGAATCCATTTCTCTTATGCCTTCGTCAAAATCACGTATTTTACCGAGTGCATCCCTAAGAACTTTTTTGGTTTTCTGGTATAATTCGGAAAGAGCTTCAAACTCATCGAGGTCGGCTTTTATATCGAATACCAATAAATTAGAACTTCCACGTTCTCTCGGCTGATGTGTCGAAAGAAGTTTGAGGCCTTTTATTTTATTGAAACCGTTTATTATTTTGTGATTTTTATTTTCTGCTTCTTCTTTGTTGGTTACTATCAGGATCTTAAATTCAAGAAAAAACTCTGTGGAATTAGTAAGAGAAAAATAAACTTGAGTTACTCCGCTTTTTTCGAGTTCTTTAATCAGACGTGGTATTATAGCCCTGACGTAATTTTCCAAACCCGTCGAGATTCGCAGAGTTTTTCCCGTATCCTCGCGTCCTTTTTTGTGTATTCTTTTTAAAACTTTTCTTATCCTGTTGTGATATGGGGGAGGATAGTATTTTCCTTCTCTATTACTGATTTCAATCCTTGCGACCATGACTCCTTCGGGAGTTGTAAACTCTTTGTTATATATTATTCTTGAATCTGGTAAAACGAAAGATATTGTATCCAGAATGACTTTTAAAGTTAAATCTTTTTCGTAAACTCCAACAGTGATACAGGTCAGATTCTCTTTGGTTGTTTTTAAATTCCTTATGTATATTTGGACTTTACCGTTTTTTTCTATTACATCTTTCTGTGCTCTGTAATTTATTATTATTTGCTCCGCGAGGTCTTGGGGTTTTCTTTCGGTAATATATGCTTTAGTTCGTGAAGCGAAAAATTTAAAAGCTTCTCCTTCTGGACCTAAAAGATCCGGTAAGAAATTTTCTTTGCATTCTTTCTTTATAATATTTATAACTTTAGAGTATATTTCAAGACGTTTTGATTCGACCGATAAAAGTAATCTTTTGGCAAGACTTCCCGTTGAAACATTCAAAATATTGTCCGTTATTTCTTTCTTGTCTTCTCTGAATTTCCTGAGAGCCGATTCATTTTGAACCTCTATCACAAATATGATGATGCCTGCCTGTTCGTTTTTTATCTTTAGAGTCAGGCCGGATTCGTAGGATAAATTCCAGCCTTTACCGTGAATTACTCCGAGAATTGCTGTAGAAAAACCGGGCCAGTCTTTACCAATAACGCCCATATAAAAATAAAAGGGATATGAAAGTTTTTTGGAAATTTTACTTTTGTAAATTTGTATTCCCGAAGGGTCTTTTTCCCATTTGTGAATCAACTTTTCTACTACTTTTTTTTCTTCCTTTACAGGGAAAAAATTACGTAGTTTTTCGTAATTGTGTTCGTCCATTAGTGAGTTATCGCATAAATATATATGTTTATGCCCATCTTTAAAGCTTTTTCTCTGAGTTCTGCGGGGTCACGGTATACGGAAGGGGCTGCCCATCCGTCCGAAATATTACTATTAAAAGTGTAAAACAAAGCCAATCTACCCTTTAAAAATAACCCATAGCCTTTCGGAGCACCTTTATAGTGTTCATGTATTTTTGGCAATCCTTCCGGGAATTTGAAAAAGACGTTATATATTTCATGATCGACCGGCAGCTGGACTAATTTATGTTTTGGAAAGGCATTGTTCAATTGTTCGCGAAAGTGTTCATCCATTCCGTAGTCGTCATCCGCATAGATAAAACCGCCGTTCCAAAGGTAGTTTCTTAGGTTTTCTAATTCGGATTTTGAAAGATTTATTTTACCGTGTCCTGTAATGAAAAGAAACGGGTAGGAATAAATATCGGAATCATTTAAGGAGAGAATTACTTCTTTTTCAGATATTCCGAGTCCTGTTCTTGTATTTATTTCTGCCGCGAGATTCGGGATGATATCGGGATCATTGTACCAGTCTCCGCCCGAATATCTTAATCTTACTATCGAAGGATTTATAAGAGAGAAAATATAAAAAATAATCACTTTATCCCCGAGGGTGATATGAAGAGACTATTTTTCTTAGATAGTTTCTATCGATATGTGTATATATCTGGGTGGTAGAGATATCTGCGTGTCCCAAAAGAAGTTGTACTGTTCGGAGTGTTGCTCCTCTCTCGAGTAGATGAGTGGCGAAAGAATGTCTGAGTGTATGAGGTGTAAAGTCTTTTTTTATTCCGCTTTTAACAATATATTCTTGGAATCGTTTCCAGAGGCCCATTCTGGAAAGTTCGTTTCCTCTTCTGGTTAAGAACAAAAAAGGAGATTTTCTCTTGTTTAAAACGGGTCTTAACTCTGTCATATATTTAATAAGAGATTTTTTAGCTTTTTCCCCGAGAGGGACTATTCTTTCCTTATCTCCTTTTCCTTTAACGCGGATAAAATCTTCTTTTAGAAAAATATCTTCTTCCCTAAGGTTAAGAAGTTCCGAAACCCTTAACCCGCAGCCATAGAGCAATTCTAAAATTGTTATATCCCTGAGGGAATATTTAAAATCACCATTGACGCTTTCGATTAAGGTTTCCATTTCATCAACAGATAAGAATTTTGGCAGTCTTTTTTCCATTTTAGGAGATTCAATGTTGGTCATTGGATTCTTATCGATTAAGCCTTCTCCTATCCGGAAAAGAAAAAACATCCTTAGAGAAGACATCTTTCTGGCGACTGTCGCGGTAGAGAGATTTAAACCGTTCAAGCGGTCCAGATAATTTTGAACATCTTGTTTTTTTATGTTTTTAATATCCTTCTCTGTATCGGCTACGAATGATAAAACATCGTGTTTATAACTTTCTACAGTGTTTTCGGATAATCCTCTTTCTGCCTGTAAATAATAAACGAAATCTTTGACTGATTTCCCGGAGTTATTCATCGAATGCGAAGGATGCGAGTTCCCAAAAAACTGAATCAGAAAGTATTTCTTTTTTAATTAGACCTATGTTGGGCGCAAACCATTCGTATTGTATCAGAGAATCGTTATCTTCGATAATGGTTCTCCTTAGACTGTATACATTTTTATAATTTTCTGAATTTAGAATTATTGTGGTGTTTTTAACTGAATCGATTTTTACTAAAAAATTTTTTTCTATTGTATCTCCATTGTGAACTGAATGGAATCGAAATTCTTTTTCCCAGTTTTCACCCTCGATTGGGGGCAGTAAGAGATATGGTTCATATATTATACCGAATGAAACTTTATCTCCTTCGTATGTGGTAAACAGCTCTCTTATTCTGTTTGCTTTGCCCGATTTTCTTTGGAATCGCTTAATCTCTCCGCCTGTGTTAACTGAAAACATGCTGTCACCTTGTATGTTTTCAATACCTGTTACTTCAATCTCAATTTGGTAATTATTGTCTCCTTGTACATCGTATACCCATTTATTCCCTTTTTTTAAGGGAAAATAATCCGCGGTCATTCTCGCGGAAAATGAATTCTCACATCCTAAAACCAATACCAAGATCAAGGAAATCGGCACCCACTTGACCATTGAAAACCTCCCTTAAAGAAAATCCAATTTGTAAAGTTGAACGTTCTGTAGTAAACAAGTACGCGACGCGTACCAAAAAAATAGGAGATAAGCCGTTCTCTGAAACTCCTTCCCTTATTCTTTTACCGTTTACTAATCCTATTTCCGGTAAAATAGAAATTTTTTTTCCAAGCATTAGTTCTTTTCCCACGGCTACCCCGTAAAGATTTATATAGTAGTTGGATTCGCTGTAGTGTGAAACTATATAATTGTAGTCGACTTTATACTTTCCTCCTATCGTTAAAGTAAAGCCTGAGGGAACATCTGTTTCAGCGGTACCCAACGGGACCGAAGAACTTACAAATAAATTAAAGCCAACGAGTAATATTATACTCATATTCAGATATTAAAGAACTATCTAATTTTGTCAACTGTAAAAAAACAATTACCGCAAGATAGTGAATGCGTTAATGGGTTAATGGGTAGGTGGGTGGTTCCTTCAACAACTCAACGATTTAACAATTCAACCATTAAACTTAAATTCAGAGAATTTAAAAGGGACTTGACTTTTTGTCCTTTTATTTTTAGAATAGAAAAAAGGAGGAACTTGATGTTTGGACCCATTGGATGGCCGGAAATATTAATTATATTGGTAGTTGCCTTATTATTGTTTGGAGCAAAGAGGCTTCCCGAAATAGGTAGTTCTATGGGGAAGGCAATAAGGGAATTCAAGAAATCTTTTAAGGATGTATCTGATGATTTGAATTCCGATGAGCCTGCTTCCTCTGAAGAAAAAGAAAACAAGTAGTTTAATTTATTCAAAATTCAGTGATAGAAGTCTTTTTTTTATATAATGAATTTCAAAATATTTGATTCACACTGTCATTTACAGGACAGAAAATTTAAAAATGATTTAGAGAAAGTTGTTCATAATGCTAAAGAATACGGTGTCGAAAAAATATTGGTTCCCGGATGGGATCTGCGTTCGAGTAGAGAAGCGGTAATTGTTTCGGGCAAATTTGATAATGTTTACTCGGCTTGCGGAGTTCATCCTCATGACGCGAAATCTTACGATAAAAGTGTTGAGAAAGAAATAATAAAATTCACCGAAAATAACAAAGTCGTAAGTATAGGCGAAATAGGTCTCGATTATTATAGGGACCTTTCTCCGAGAGATATCCAGAAAAAGGTGTTTAAAGAACAGCTTAGAATCGCGGAGGACAGAGATTTTCCCGTAATTATACATACCAGAGATTCAATCGAAGATACAATTGAGATAGTCTCGGATTTTAACTGTAAGGGTGTTTTTCACGCTTTTGATTATACAAGGGATTATGCGGCAAGAGTTATAGAAATGGGTTTTTTTATTGGAGTTGGTGGTGTTGTAACATATCGTAATAGCAAAATATCTGATTCCATAAAAGATATTCCTCTCGATTATATTTTAATTGAAACCGATGCTCCTTATTTATCGCCATACCCGCATAGAGGTAAGAGAAATGAACCCGCGTATACAAAATATGTGGTTAAAAAAATCGCGGAAATAAAATCTAAAACCTACGCGGAAGTGGCGGAGAAAACATACAAAAACACAAAAGAATTATTTGGTATCTAGAGAGTAGTAGGTGGAAAACAGTAAGAATATAGGGTATAGTATTTAGGGTATAGGGTATAGAAAAAAATTAGCGCTTTTTGTGTGTTTAGTTGTTTAAGTTTAAGTGAATGAGTCGATGAGTGTATGGGTGAATGGTTTTGACTGCTTTTTTACCCATCTACACCTCTACTCATTTACCCATCTACCCTTTTACTTCTCTGTATTCTCTGTGTCTCCGCGATGATTATTTTTCAAAAAAGGGCTTGACAAATTTAAAAAAAACGTTAAAATCTTTGTAAGGCAAAGAACTTTGAAGGGAGGTTCTGAAAATGAATAAAAAAGAAGCAGAGAAAAGTTTTGAGGAGATAAAGCGTCATCTAATAGAAACGGAGGAAGACTTAAGGAAAACAGGTATTTACGCCGTAGATATTCAATTTTTGTTGGGTATTCTAGTACTTGTAGGTCTTGGTTTGACGGTTTTTCTTCTCGGGAAAACATTGTATAATCTTATATGGATAGTGTGGACTTGTATTTTAATTGTCGGTTTCTTTTTCGGTTACAGGCTCGCTAAAAGGATACCTCTTATGACGGGGGTTACATCTTTTGCCGGGAAGTTAATAGGTATGGTTTGGTTAGGTATAACAATAAGCGTTACGTTGGTAATGTTTATTGTTTGGTACTCCGGATATACTCCTTATTTGGAAAGCTTTATTGCTTTGCTGGTGGGGGTCGGCTTCTTTGTGGAGGCTTTTGTTTCCTGGAAGGAATTTCTTATTGCGGCTATCCTTTGCTGGATAGGAGCGTTGGTTGATGGGTTTTTCCCCGATGTTACTAATTTGGTGTTCGCTTTTCTTATTTTCGTAACTATGATTGTGCCGGGAATTGTGGTTAAAATTAGGTTCAGGGGGAAGGAAGTATAGATGGGAGATTTTAATCCTGCGGAAGTAAATAAATTAATTCATGCTCCAATAAGGCTTGGAATTATGACTATTTTAAACTCGGCAAAGAAAGTTAATTTTATCTATCTGAGAAAAAAACTCGACGTTACGGATGGTAATTTGAGCAGCCATATGGAAAAGTTAGAGAAGGCTGGATACGTTAATGTGAAAAAAACATTTAAAGACAAGAAGCCTAACACTGTTTACAGTATAACGGAAAAAGGTAAAAAAGCCTTTAGGATTTACCTGGAGCATTTAGAGAAAATTCTTGAGGAAAGTTAAGATTAATATAAGTAAAGTCTGCTTTATTTTCTTTCTGCCGGTGTTACTTCCGGGTAATACAGTTATTGCGGGACGGGTAACAGGTGAGAAAAAGGAAGCTCTTGAAGGGGTGAATGTATTTTTGGAGGGGACTCTCGATGGTGCTTCTTCGGATGAGGAAGGTAATTTTAAATTTACAACCAAAGAAACAGGTAAGCTTAATCTTTTGATAAGAATGATGGGTTATAAAGAATTCATACAGGAACTATTTCTTGAGGGAAAGCTTATCAGGATTGAAGCAAGTTTAAAAGAAGAAACAATTAAAGGTGAGGGTGTTACAGTCAGAGCTTCTTCGTTTACAACCGGAGAAGAAAGCGGTGTTACTCTTACGCCGTTAGAGGTAATCATGACTCCCGGAGCGGCAGCAGATGTTTGCTGGGCTATCAAGTCTTTTCCCGGCGTTCAGCATGTTGAAGAAGGTGCGGGTCTGTTCGTTCGGGGAGGAGAAGTTACTGAAACCAAGTTTCTTCTTGACGGAGCAAATGTTTATCATCCTTATAGATATGAATCTCCGACCGGTGGATTTTTCGGAACTTTTAGTCCTTTTCTTTTAAAAGGCACTTATTTTTCTTCGGGGGGTTTCGGAGCCGAGTATGGTAATGCTTTGTCGGGAGTTTTATCTATGGAAAGTCAGGATTTGCCCTCGGAAAGAACTATTGGTTTAGGTATGGGTCTTGCGAATTTTTCGGTAGCGGGAGCTGTTCCTTTGGGAGATAAACTGGGAGTTAATTTTTCGGGGAACAGGAGCAATACCAAGCCGCTTTTTGATTTCAATAATGTTGATGGTGACTTTACAGAATATCCTTTCTCCTATGATCTGAACTTGAATCTTGCATGGCGGTATTCGGAAAAAGGTCGTGCTAAATTGTTTTTTTTTAGAGAAAAAGATAATGTCGGTGTTTCTCTTCAGGATCCGGCCTGGGTAGGAAATTATTATGGAACCGAGAATAGTAATCTCTATAATTTAAAAATAGATCACGCTCTATCTGATAATAGTTTTCTCGAATTTAATGTATCGCGTACTGATTTTGGGAAGGAAACGGAAATAACTTCCGGCGATGAATATATTCTCGATTTAAAAGAAACGGATAGAATTAACCAGGCAAAAATTTTGTTAGAGAAAAAAACATGGATGTTTTTTAAATTCGGAGGAAGTCTTGAGCAAAGGAAAAGTTATTTCGAGGGTTTTGTTCCTTCCGAGGAAGACTCTTTAGACCCTTCGGTTCCCAGTAATTATTACGATAGGGAATACGAAAGTTACATAAGTTCGGTTTTTGTTGAAGGGACATCTTTCTTTCCTTATAATTTATCTTTGACTTCGGGATTAAGGTTCGACCGTGATTCGAAAAGCGAAAAGAATATTTTTGATCCGAGGTTTTCTTTATCCTGGGACGCAGCCGATGAAATTACCCTGGCTTTTGCCACCGGAATATTCCACCAGTTTTATGAGCCCTGGAGGTATGATCCGGATTACGGAAATCCTGATTTAGAACCCATGGATGCAAGACATTATATTATTTCCGGAACATGGAAAAATGATGGAGGGATGGTAAGAGTGGAGGGTTATTATAAGGATTATGAGAAACTAATGAGAGAAGATGATTCTCTAAATTATATTTCTTCCGGGTTTGGTTACGCGAAGGGAGTCGATTTCTTTATAAAGAAAAATTTTGAAAAAATCGAGGGAAGAATTGCTTATTCTTATCTGAAATCGGAAAGAAATTGGCAGGATTATTCTGGTCTTTTTCCTCCTGATTTCGATATTACGCATAATTTAAGTGCTATTTTGAATATTTCCCTGACTTCGTCTTTTCAGATGGGAGCAAAATATATGTACGCTACAGGTAAACCTTTTACTCCGATGGACGGAGATTTTCGTGCGGAACGGCTTCCCTCATATTGGACTCTTGACCTTAGCGCATCTTATTTGCATTCATTCTTCACTAATAATTTAACAATATTCTATTTTTCAGTTAATAACGTGACAAACAGGAACAACATTTTAGGTTACTACAATGGGGATAGAGATGAACCTATAGAGAGTTCTTATGGTAGACTCTATTATTTCGGTGTATCTTTTCAAATGTAAAGGGAGGTTAAAATGAAAAAAGTTTTATTAATAATGTTCGTATTTATAGTATTGGTTTTAAAGGCGGATGATAAACAAACGGTAGATGAACATTTGTTGACAATAAAATCAGCGCAGCAGGAAGCTGTCGATGAAGGAGATGTGGAAAAGCTAAAAGAAATTTCTACGAAATTAGAACGACTTTCCACTTTTGGAGATAAAGAATGGCTTGTCAATTATTATCTTGCTTTAAACAATTATAGAATTAGTACGATTTTGTATGAAAATAAGGAAATGAGTGCAAAATATCTTGAATCCTCGAAAGAAATGATTCAAAAATCGATAGAAGGCAAAGATGACTTTGCTGATTCTCACGCTCTTTTTGCCTCTATTCTGGGAATGGAAATAGGTTTTAAGCCCGAGCTCGGAATGACCAATGGAATGAAATCCGCGCAGGAATTAGAGAAAGCAAAAAAGCTCGATCCCGAGAATCCTCGTGCTTATATGATCGAGGGAACCTCTAAATTATATACTCCCAAGATGTTTGGGGGGGGTGTGGATAAGGCGATTGCGCTTTTTGAAAAATCTGAAGAACTATTTCTGCAAGAAGAAAACCGGGAGATTTATCCAGATTGGGGCAGTGATGAGATATATGTATGGTTGGGTAATGCTTATAAAGAAAAGAAGGAAGATTCCGTCGCGACCGAGTTTTACAAAAAAGCTCTGGAGGTTAATCCCGACTGCGGTTGGGCAAAAGTTCTTCTTGGGGAATTCGAGCAGGGAAAGGAAGAAGCGCAGTAAAATCATTTAAACGAATCGCCATCATAATAAGTATCTAAATAAGACGATTCATAATTCGTCTCGAAAGAAATCATCCAAAAACATAAAAGACAGGATGCGTACGAGCTCTATTAAGGCTTTTATGTCGAGCGTATGGATGAAAAGGGGTTGACAAAATTTGATTTTGTATTATTACATTAATACAAAATTAAATAGGTTGTTTATTTGTTTGGTTCTGTTGTATAGGGTTTTTGGAAATATGGAAAGAGACGGGTTTTTTTTATTAGGGTTGGTAGAGTTGAGCTTGGAAAATCGTTTCTACGGAACATTTTTTGTATTTGAAGGGTCTTAATGGGTAATTGGTAAGTTAAATAAATTAATTTAATAAAAGGGTAAAGGTGTTTGATGATGTTATGTTCTTTTTGTTTGATAATTCTTGTTAGTCAATATAACGTTTTAGCCGGTAATGTTTACGACGCTTCGACTAAAGAGCCTTTGCCAATGGTTAATATAGTTATTGTTGGAACAGAGTTTGGTACGGTAACGGATCGTCATGGTTATTATAGTTTGATAGTGGGTGATACGCTTAAACAATTTCAGGTTAGATATTCTATGATGGGTTATGGGTATGTAATAAAGGAAATAAAATTTTCCGAGCAAGATTATTTGAGTATTGATGTTGCGATGAAGATGGAGCCATTGAAAGTACAGGGTATACTGGTATCGGCAAAAAAGAAAAAATTTAAAAGTACGGCTTTTATGACTCCGCCTTCACTATCTGATAAGGATTTGATGATGCTGCCCTCGTTTGTTGAGGGAGATTTAATGCGGACTATTGAGACTCTTCCCGGAGTCACTAAATCTTCCGATTTCTCAACCTCTGTTTCAGTGAGAGGCGGAAGTCCGGATCAGAATAGGGTTCTTATCGATGATGTCCCTTTACTGAACCCTTTCCATCTTTTCGGTCTGGTATCAGCTTTCAATTCAAACGCGATAAAAAGCGCTGAATTGTATTCTAGCGGAATTCCTGTTAGGCATGATGCCTCCTTATCGTCGGTCCTCGATATAAAAACAAAAGGTGTGGGAAGAGATATAGAAGGTCTTTCAGGAGTTGCTTCTCTAAGCATTTTATCAGGTGGTTTGACGATGGGTGGGAAGATTTCTTCTCTAAATAGTAATTTTCTCCTGTCAGTTCGGAGGACTTATGCTGACAAGCTTCTTGCTCTTTTTGGTTACGACCTTCCTTATTACTTTTATGATGGTTATTTGCATTGGGAAACAGATATAAATGATAATTGGTCTTTAGTGCTAAGTGGTTACACCGGTGAGGATTTTCTCGACATCAGGGATGAGGATGATGAGTCGATAAGGCTGATAGCTTTTGACTGGGGCAATAAGGTCTTGGCTTTAAATTTATTTCATTCGAATACAGATGGAGATTTATTTCACATATTCGGGGGTTACAGCAATCATGACTTTTTTCTTAGAGCTATGGATACTGTTTTCCTGACAGATGGAGATATTCACGTGGGCACTGTAGGAGCGGAATATACAAAGAATTTTAAAAGGAATGAGATTACAGTAGGAGTAGAAGAATATTACCGCCCTTTCGAATACAATGTTAACTTCCAAATGGGCTTTAAATATTCGTATGAGGATATCTGGAGTAATCGGATTTCTATGTATATAGAGGATAAGTTTGATTTATCGGATTATCTCATTCTCTCAGGTGGGATTGCTTTCACGCATTATTATTCGGAAAGTGAAGAGTTTGAGCAAGAAAATTCTGATTTTTTCCGGGCTTACAGATTATCGGCAAAATACTTTTTTGATGACTTACGAGCCATAACTTTTTCTTTCGGAAATTTCCATCAGTATATTGTTCCGGGGGGAACTCTTATCAATATGGGAATAGATCTTCCTATTTACTACTGGATACCTCTCGGCGGTGAATACGATCCCGAAGAAGCTCATCACTTTAATCTTGGATTAGAAGGCTGGTTGAAAGAAGACCTTTATTTTTCTTTAGAGGGTTATTATAGAAAATATAATCGTCTTCTCAGTATGAAAGATATGGAAGAGATTCAGATTACCACTGAAAAAACGTATTATGAAACTATGTTGGAAGAGGGAAGCGGAAAAGCTTACGGTTTCGATTTTCTTTTAAAAAAGGAAATTGGTAATTTAAGGGGTTGGTTGAGCTATTCTTTTCTTAGAACCGATGTGGTTTTTGGAGATGAAGCTTATCCGACCGATTGGGATAGAAATCACAATCTTCATGCAACTCTTCTTGCTTTATTAGGGAAAAAATATGAGGCCGGAGTACAATTTGCTTTTTGTACAGGGAATCCATATACGACAGATCTTGCGCGATGTCGTTACAGAAAAGAACTTATGCCTTATGGTGAAGACGAAGCTACGTGGATAGAATTGCAGGGTGATAAAAATCAGGTCAGGTATCCGTCGTATGTTCGTTTAGATGCGAGTTTAAGTAGATCTTTCTATTTTGGGAATAATGAGCTGGATGTAAAACTCAGTGTGTACAATGTATTGGATTCCAAGAATGTTTTTATGTATTATTATGACTACGATGAGGAACCCCCGATTAAAGAGCCGTTCTATATGCTTCCGCGTATTCCTTCAATTGAATTTATTTACAAGTTTTAGGGGGTAGATGATGAAGAAATTTATATTTTTGTTTCCTTTTTTTATATTATTTTTTGTTTCCTGCAGTACCAGTGAAGCTCCTTTCGAGCACAGGTATGTGATTAATCTTGTGTTAAAACCGGATATGAAATTTCAGCGAGCTTTTGTTGACTCCACATATAGATTAGATTCTTCTCTCGATAGTGATCTTACTGGTGTATCGGGTGCGGAAATTTTTATTGTGGATGAACATTCCGATACTTTTAGATACAGTGAATCTGATACTCTGATGGGGCTTTACTACAGTAATGATTCTTTTTGTGTAGAACGCGGTATGGAATATTTAGTTAATGTATTTATCGAAGGAGAAATTATATCGAGAGAAGTTCAGGTTCCCGGTTTGCTAACCATATTTTCGCCGGGCCTTCTTGACACTGTTTACTTGAGTGCTCCTCCGCTTTTAATATGGAATACCTGTGAGCATTGTTTCGATAATACATACCTGATAGCTTCCTATATTACGGGAGAGGCGGATTCGGCAGATAAGTATGCTCCCATGTTAACGACAGATACCACCCTGGGTATTTTTTTCAACAGACTCTTATACAAGGAAAAAGATACTATGTATACAATCTCAGTGGAAGCTATGGATTCGAACGCGTATCACTTTGGCAAGATGTGGTATGAATACGATGAGCTAAAGGAAGGAGAAGTTATCGGTTTGATTGGCGCGATTGCCTTCGATACGGTAGCAGTTTGGGTCCGGGAATAATTTAAAAATCAAATAGATTCTTTGAATCTAAGTTGAATGGTTAAATTGTTGAATGGTTGAGTAGTTTTTAGTTAGGATTAGTAGAAAAGCGGGAAGTTAAGCGAGGATTAAGGATTAGATGCAAAGTTTTGAAGAAAAGCAAGGATTAAGAGAAAACACTTACCACTTAATCCATAATCCCTGAATTTCTGCCTTGTACAGCTTCTAATCCATTCATAGCCTTTACGGCTAATTTTTAATTACAAAATAAATCTTTTAATATCCAGAACAGTAATGCAAATCATAAAAAGAAGCATTACAACCCATCCGCATATAGTTGCCGGGATCTGAGCCTTAATTGTTTTAGGACTTATTTTTTCTAAAAGATAAAGAAATATTTTACCTCCGTCGAGAACGGGGATTGGAAGAAAATTTAAGACGGCAAGGTTAAGAGATAACATAGCCGAAAAACTTAAGAGACCAATTATGCTTGTCCCTATAAAGCTTTTACCCTGAACGAAAATTCCAACTACTCCTGAAACATTTTCGAGGTCAGAGAAGAGTCCGGGAACGGAGCAGCAAAATCTATACAAAAAGTCTACGGTTTGAGCAAAGGGGGCAATGAAAATATTATTAAGGGTGAAACCCGATGTGGCAATGTTAAAAGCGGTTAATATCAGTATAGCAAAAAATATATTACTTAAAGGGCCTCCGAGAGCGAAAAAAATCCTTTTGTTGACAGGAATGTTGTAAAAATCTTTTTCGTCAATTATTTCCGGCAAAACATAGCCGCCAAGAGGGATAAGAGAAATCCTGTATTCTGTTCCTCCCTTTCTTATACCGAGTAGTTTAGGTCCGAAACCGACGGAGAATATCTCTATGGGTATGCCAACAAGATATGCTGCTATAAAGTGTCCGGATTCGTGTATAAATATAAGTGTGCTTAATACTAAAAGAATTATTAAATATTCCATGATTATTTTAATCTCCTTTTATCATTGGGACGAATCTTACCGGTACTATACTTTTTTCCGATAATCCTGAGGAATCTTTAGTTATAAGAAGTAATTCCTGGTAATAAGAGCCTACCGGTATGACCATTCTTCCTCCTATGCTGAGTTGCTCTAACAGGAGAGGGGGAATTTCATCCGGGGCGCAGGTTACTATGATTCCGTCGAAAGGAGCGTGTTCTTTCCATCCTTTATATCCGTCGCCGGTTTTCACGGTAACGTTATTGTATCCAAAGACTTTAAGTTTCGCTTGCGAGGACCTGGCAAGCGGTTCGAGTATTTCGATTGTAAAAACCGAATCTGCAAGAAGTGAAAGTATCGCTGCCTGATATCCGGAACCGGTTCCTACTTCGAGGACCCTATGGGTCTTCTTTACTTCAAGAAGTTCCGTCATGATTGCCACGATATATGGCTGAGAAATAGTCTGCCCGTAGCCTATCGGTAAAGGTCTATCATTATAGGCTAATTGCATTAGATTTGCAGGGACAAAGAAGTGTCTTTTGACAGTTAACATAGCATCTATAACAAGAGAATCACTTATCCCTCTTGCTATAATTTGTTCTTCTACCATTTCTTTTCGGGAGGGCTCATACACATCTTTTACATCTTTAACAGAATAAGAGAGAAGAAAGAAAAGTAATATCATAATATACTACCTGTTATATTCCGAGAGTTTTTGTATTCTTTTTAGCATATTGGGATGAGTGCTTAAAGCCTCCATTAATCTATCTGAAAATTTCAGTTCTATTTTTTTCGAGTTCAAATATTGAAGCTCATTCGCGTCTATAGTTCCGCTTCTATCGAGATCCAGCTGTACCAATTCTCTTATTTCTTTGTTTGCCCTCGAGGGATCATTAACGAAAAAGGCTTTGAGCCCTTCGACGTCTTTAATATCCTGTTTACTTGTTTTAGCCGAACCATAGACAAGTTTATATAAGGCTGAAGCGAGCGCGGAAGGCTGGTTGCCCAGTTCCACAGAACCCTTATCCGCGAAGTATTCCCGTATTCTGGAAGCGTAAAGTACCAGAAGATTTGTTATAAAATAAAATATTAAAGCGGAGAGTCCGATGAGCGCCGTGTAAGCAGCTCCTTCTCCTTTTCTTCTTCCTATGTTTCCGAAGAAAAGGAAATGCCACGCGATTCGATACATAAGCATAGGTATTACGGAAAGCAAAGTAATCGTTAGCATATCCCTGTTTACTATGTGCGTTATTTCATGTCCGAGCACCGCTTTAAGTTCATCTTTATCCAGTAGGTTTAATATTCCCTGGGTTACGCATACTCTTCCGTCTCTTCTACTTCTTCCGAAAGCAAACGCATTTGGAAGATTTACTTGGGAGATTCCGACTTTTGGTTTTGGTATTCCCGCGTTTCTTGCCAATTCTTCTATCATCTGATGTAACTGGGGATATTCTGATTCATCCACATATTTAACCTTCATAGACCATTCTACTATTTTGGGACCGACAAGATATTGAATCAACATAAAAACCAAAGCCAGGATCAGATAAAAGTAGAAGTTGGTAATTCCCATTGTTGTGCCGATCATTGTAACTACCGCGTAAACAATACCGAACAGTGCGCCGATTAATAAAAACATTCTTAATTTTAATCCAAACATATTTCTCCTCTTTTTTAAAAATTTTATTATCACACAGAGTTTACAAAGGACACAAAGCCACAATCTCACGAGTTTTATTGTTGTATTTATTTAAAACTTCTGTGAGTTCAGGCAATTCAATTAATTAATATAATTGGTTATAGATAGAAAGCAAGACAGGATGGGCTTTTTTCAATTTCTCTTGCGTTAGAGTAGTTTAAAATATTTATATTCTTTGTTGGTATTATTGGTTTCGGGTAGAAAGAATATACTATTTCTGTGATTACTTGTTAATGTTTCTTTCTAATGGTCCTTCAGGGTTTTTTACCGGGGGGATTTCTTTTTTACTGCACTTGACAACATTTATTTCTTTGGTAGAGTCGCTATAAACAGGAATAAAGGAGTATTCTTCAGTGAGATCTTTCATTCCCTCTATAAAAGCATGCGTAGTAGATGAATGGCGATGGAAAACAATATAGTTAACTTTGTTCGTTTCAATAATATTTTTTAAATTTTTTCGGTCCCACGTTTTTGGATTTTTAGCAGTGCGATAATTTGTCAGATGATAGAAAGTGCGTCTTTTTCTCGCCATAAAAACTGAATTGTCGGGGATATTTTCCTTGTCTGCCCACTTTTTTACTTTTATGTAAGGATTGAAAAAATTGGGTGGAGGTGGACAAATTTTTTGTTTATGCCATTTTACATTGTTTTTCCAGAGTTCTGGAGCATTAAATAAAGAGATAAGGATAAAATGGGTCGCCAGTATTACAGGTATAATAAAAGTAAGAATTTTCTTTCCGTTTGATTTAGGGATTTTATTTGATATGAGTTGTATTCCCCGTGCCATCCAAAAAGCGATAAAGGGTAATATTGGCAAGTAAAATCTTTTATCTACGGTCCAAATTACAGGCCAGCACGATGTTATTAAAATGTATAATAATAAATACCAATATATAAGATTCTCAGTCGATTTTTTCGATCGGCTTTCTTTTTTGTTTTTATTTGTTTTTTTAGTGAAAATTTTACCGCCGAATATACCTAAAAAGATTAAGGAGAAGATTATAATACCTAAAGATATAGAAATAGATTGATTTATATTTTTACCGTAGAACAATTCAGGGAAAATATTTGTTATCATTTGCCATATATTTAGCCATATCCTGTTAAGTAAATCTAGTAGATTGATTTTTCCAAGGTGGGGAGTATAGGGGTCTTTTGCCAGCAGTGATTGTAAGTAGGATCTTTGATAAGGGTCTTTAAAAAAGAAACTATAGATAAACCACAAGGGTACAGATAATAATACGGATGAAAGATAAATTAAATTTTTTTTCTTGTTTTTGAATCTCAGGAAATAGTAGATACTTACCGGAATCAATAGAGTAATACCCGTAGTTCTTGTAAGGAAAGTTATTACGGCAAAAAGCAGTGAAGTATTGTATTTTCTCTTACTCCAAAAATAAAGGCAGAGTACAGAGAATAACATATAGGGTATTTCAGACAGAACTGTGCTGCTATACTCGAGAAGCGCGGGGGCAAAAGCTAAGAATAGAAGCGCAATTATTGGTAATTCTTGGGATTTTGAAACATTTAATTCTTTGAAAATTTTATAAGAAAAAAACAATAAAAACACAAAACACGAAAAAACAATTACCTTGGCGAGTAAATAAGAGTTAATAATGGCAGCCGGTAACAGCAGGACAGGGAAAAGAGGAGGGTATTGAGTGTGTAAGGGTAATTGGGCATCCCAAATTTCTATATAACCCTTACCTTCTGCGATTGCTCTGGAAAGATGAAAGTAAGCAAAATTGTCCCCTCCGGTAAAAGGAATCAAAGAAAAAGAAAGTAAAGCAATGATGATAGAAAGGATTATTATGATCGTTGGTATGGTTTCTCTTTTTATTTTAAACATTTGATATACCTCAAAACAAATATAATCGTTTTTCTTTTAGTATATAAAGAATATAATATTAGGCAAGTATCGTGAAAATACAAACGGTTTAAATTTTCTGAGAGTTGTAGTATAAGAATTTAGGGTTTAATGTCTAACTTTAGGTGTCAGATACCGGGGTCTTCAAATCAGTTGAATGCTTGAATCTTTGAGTAGTAAAAAACTGCAATACCTGCATATTATAAATGTTAAAAACGGGGAGATGGGGGTGGGTTTAAAACAACAAAAAAATATAGGTTTCTTTTTTTCTACGTACTAAAACTTTTTTGAGATTTAGTGTGTTTAGATAAAGAAATCCTTGACAAATTAAATGTTTAATTTAGAATAAACTTGCGTTTTTCGATACTAAAAATTAAAAAAGGAGGTCTGATTTGAATAAGTCAGCAGCGATATTTAAACGGATTAAAGAAAATAGATTGGTTGCGATATTAGCCCCTAAGGGGACCGATGAATGTGTTAAGGCTTATGAGGTATTGAATCCGCTTGGTATTACCCTGGAGATTGTTTTTCGCTCTGAGATTGCCGCGTTAGGTATAAAAGCCGTACTTGATAAATATCCCGACGCGTTAATACTTGCCGGAACAGTAATGACTAAAAGATTGGCGGAAGATTCTATCAGTAAGGGTGTTGCCGGTATTGTGTCCGCCGATTACATTCCGGAAGTTCTGGAAGTTTGTGTTTCTAACGATATAATGTGTGTTCCGGGGGGATTGGGTGATGTCGGGAAGCAGCTTGTAAAGAAAGCAAAGCTTTATGGTTGCGATTTTGCGGAATTAAAAGAAAAATATCCTTACCAGTGGGTATATAAACTTTTCCCAACTGTTACAGCCACAAATTCATTTTTTGGAATTGCAAAAGCATGGAAAGGACCTTACAAAGATTTGACCATATTTTATACCGGTGGAGTTTCCGTGAACAATTTGGCTGATATTGTAAAAAATGACCCGGATGGAGTATTTTGCGGTTCCGCGCTGGCAAGGAAAATAGATAATCCCCAGGAGATGGAAAAAACCGCTGAGGAATGGTTATCTATTATATATTCTAAAAATTGAATTAATTAACCCTCTACATAATTTCTATAGAAATCGGAGTCTCGAGTTCTTTTGTTATTTTTTCAAGGCTGCTTATAAATTCTTCTTCACTTTTAATCCCACCGGTTTCCTGTTCCCAGGCGGCAAGGAAGTAATAAGTTAGATGGCCTTCTACGGGTTTTAGTACTACTACATTATTTAACTCATCATCGGTTATCATTAATTTATCTTTATTTAGGTATAGAATTGCCATTCCGAGTTTATCGCCTATAATGCTTTGATTTCCGAAAGAAGCTAAATAACCCCATTCGGCTTCCTTGTCTTCCGATTTTAAAATTTTGTTATTTTCGCTTTTTACAATACTTGTGCATAGATTGGGAATATTTTTATCGACTGTGATATCGTTTTTTGTCAGCCTGCTTCCTGCTGTAATGGTAAGCTTAGTAAGTAATAAATTTAGGATTAGCAGATAAGCGTAAAGTTAAGCGGGGACTGAGGATTAGCTTAAAGTCGCTAAAGAAAAACAAGGATTAAAAAAAACACTGACCACTTTATCCCTGATCCTTGAACTGCTGCCTTGTACTGCTTATAATCCTAATTATGTTTTTTTCTTGACAAATAAAATTCGATATATATTATATAAAAGGCAATTACTGGTTTTCTGTTAAAAAAGTAAATGACATTCTCAATTATGATTTGATTCGGAATAAGGGTTCTTCTTTGTTGAGAATAAAATTAGGGAGGCAATAAATATGTTTTTTTTAGGGAAACGTAAGTTTAGTCTTTTTCTCACCCCGATATTTTTGTTTTTATGTTTATCTGCTTTTGAGTTAAAAGCAATCGAAGTTTCAGTCGATAGTGTGAATTCCGAAACTATAGGTTTATATGAAAAATTTGAAATATACGTTAATTTGGACGCGGATTACTCCAATCCTTATAATCCGGAGGAAATCGATCTCCATGTTGTTTTCACTTCCCCTGCAAGCTAGGAGTGGACAATTAACGGATTTTTTGATGATTATGAAAGTGTTTCTTCCTGGAAGGTAAGGTTCTCACCCAATGAGGTTGGCACATGGAATTATAGACTCATAGCCGCAGATATAAGCGGTGTTGATACCAGTGATATTGGTGTATTTTCTGCAACTGCTTCCGATTATCACGGGTGGCTTAAAGTTTCCCCTTATAATAATCGTTATTTAATGCATGATGACGAAACTTCTTATTATGGAGTTGGTGTGTATTATCCCTGGAGTGTAAGTAATAGCGGTTTAGGAAAGCTGGAAGAGAAGGGATGTAACCTTTTCGGTTACTGGAATTCGACTTATGATTGGTCGGGGAACCAGGGAGGAAGATTCCAAATAGAAGATATTAACCCGGGTATTGGACAGTATAATCAGAATAAATGCGCGCGAATCGATGAAATTCTTTCCTGGGCCGAAGATAGAAATTTAAGAATGGATTTCGCGATATTTCCTCATGATATTTTATCGGCTACTATCTGGGCTACGGATTGGGACGACAATGCTTATAATACTATATGTGACTGTGAAGACTTTTTTGGCGATTCACTGGCGTGGGTATATCAGGAAAAACAATTTCGATACATCATAGCAAGATTTGGTCACAGCAGAGCTCTAGGTTTCTGGGAGATAGTAAACGAAATTAACGGGACTGACGGCTGGAACCAGGGTTATGAGGCGGATGCCGGAGAATGGTTAAGTAAAGTGCATAATTATCTCGCGGATAATGATCCTTACAGGCATCCCACCACAGGTTCGACAAGCGGAGGTATCTGGGATTACTGGTGGCCGGAAGGTTATGATGTAATGGATATTACTAATAACCACATATATGAGCATCAGGGTTGGCCGGAAGAATATCCGGGGAACGATCTTAGAAGCAGTCTTTATAATTATTTTACTGCTACCAGGGATCTTGTAAATAATTATAATAAGCCGGCAATTTTTGGTGAGACCGGAGCAAGTGCCACATATGAGATACATCATAATTGTATCTGGGTTTCTCTTGCTAATGGGCTCTCGGCGACACCTATATGGTGGGAGTATGGGAGTGGTGTTAGTGATGCTATGTTAGATCAATTAAAATGTCTTTCCGAATTTGTGTCCGATATTGATTTTGCTCATCTCGTTCTCGATAGTACGGGTATAGGAGTTCCCGGGTGTGATGCTTATGCTCTTTCCAGCGATACTTTTGCTTTTGGTTGGATAAGGGAAATCGATGGTAATCCGGTAGGAGATAAGTCGCTTACATTGAATGGCTTGGAGGATGAGGAATATGCAGTTAAATGGTTTAATTGTTGGGAAGGGACCGTAATAGGTGAAGATGTGATTGAGAGTGCCAGCGGAGTTCTTTCTGTTTCTATCCCTTCTTTTGATAGTGCGGATATCGCTTTTAAAGCATCGGTTTATGATCCGAGTGGAATTTATTGTGAAGAAGAAGAAGGGGTAGGAGATATTATACTTTTAAACGATTCGCCTAATCTTTTTAGAACCGAGACTGCTATTTCTTATATTCTTCCGAGACAGATGAAAGTAAGCGTTAAGATTTATGATTCAAGCGGAAGAGTTGTTGAAACTCTTTTAAACGGAGAGGTGCAGAGTTCCGGCAGGAATACTTTAAACTGGAATACTCAAAATGTGGTATCGGGAGTATATTTCTGTTCTGTAGAAACCAAATCTGATAGAAAAACAGGAAAAATGACCGTTCTAAAATAGAATTTCTATAGTTTATCGATTCATAATATTAACCGGCTAACTTAATAAGTTAGCCGGTTAATTGTTAGTTAAGGGTGAAAGTTTAAGGAGATGCGTAAAAGCTTTTAATCCACTCCGGTCTTGCGGGGATTTTTTTGTTTTTTAGTATATTCCTCCATTTTTCATCGGTAAGCCTATCACTCATAGGATGTTTAAATTCATAATAGGAGAGGATTGGCCCTACCGCGAGCACAATATCTCCCGCGGGTCTTTTATAAGCTACGATCAGGTTATCTAAATAACCGGATGCTTCTTCCAGGCATTTTTTTGTGTTTATATCGGTATGCACATCCGCGATTATAGTGGTTTTTAAACCTTCTTCTTCGATATTACCTATAGCATTTTTTAATTTTTCAGCAAAGTTGCCGAGAAATCTGTTGTCTTCTTCATTTAAAGGTTTGTTCTCTACCTGTTTTTTACATATACTGTAAAGTTTTTCAAGAAGACTGATTAAGGATGTTAGTTTCTGTTCCGATGACGGAGTCAGGACGTTTAAATCTTTCAATCCCGCGTAAGCCATTTTCGAAGTGGTCAGTATATTCTTGTAGAATTCCGGTAATGGTTCGAGTAGTCCTTTTGGAGGTGGTGGAGGTGTGGGGGACGGAGTGTAAGAAGTAATTCCTACGTGAACGGGTGTATAGCTTTGTTTCGCGTAGAGGATAGTATTGTGACGCAGCGCCGCCCAGGAGGCAAGAGCTGTATTTAACTGTCTGTCGAGCCAGGCATCTGTCTGCTGATACGTCTGGTAACCCTTTCCTCTTTCATGGGTCAAAGTTTTAAGCGCGTATAACCACGACCAGTAAAGGTTTCGGTTCCAGTCTTTATCTGTAAGTGAGGAAAATTCTTCCCTTAGATTTTTTAGTTGGTCGTAATACTTGGGATATTCGTCGTCTGTGTAATCTCTAATGTGTTTTTCCGCTCTTTTGCTTCCGAAGACACTGAAAACATCCAGACCTCGCGGAAATCCTCTTATAGAATAATGCAAATCGGGTTGTATGCGTTCATCCGGAATATAAACAACCGTAAACCTTTCAGGAATCTTTCGGGGGACAGTTCCGACTGCCGGAGAAACCAATTGCCCCAATATATAAGAGTCTGGTATATACCGTTGTCCCATGAAACGCAGACCCATGGTTTTTGTAAGTATAGAGTCCAATTGTTCTACGGAAATTAAATTGTGACCTTCTATGTTTCCGGGGTCGATACCCGCGCCTCCTGTGCCGGAGTAGATTGCCGGAGGAGTCAATTTTGATAGTTCCAAAAGAAATTTTGTAAATTTTTCTTCTTTTTCTAATTCTTTTGTTGTGAATTCGCTGCCGAATACTTTTCGGAGAGTTTCGCTGTAGTCATAAATGGTTAAATCATCCGAAAACCCTGAGTAAAATGCGGATACCGCGTAGATCCTATCCCATACTTCCGAGACATTTCTGTCGTCATCTAATTTTAATTTACCTGAATTTATCGAAATTAAAGAAGCCTGAAGGGTTTGAATTTTTGCTGTCTCCCTGTCTGTTAGTGCTTTCGCGGGAGGACTTACGGGTCCGAATTTTTCGTGTCCTTTCATAAGAAAAGTCATTCTTCCGTACCACATCATTCCTTTAAAATATTTTTTAAGGTTTTCGCTTCTTGTGTAATGTCCTCTTGGTTTATATTGACTGTAATCCTCGGGTATTTTAAATAAAGCTTTTTCTCTCGCGGTCGGATAATCGGGTAAACCAGAGTGTTTTTCTATTTCATCTGTTTCCCATTCTACCCATTTTTGGACATAACGGGGCTCGGAAAAATCCGGATTCAGTAATTTCATAGCTACCGAAAAATAAGCTACGTTTCTCTTTGCCGCTTCTTTCAAGTATCCGTCAAATTTGTTATAGTTTTCTTCTGATTTCTCCAGAAGTTTTTCCGTTACAGCTAATATATCGGGATAGAAAATCTCCTCTTCTATTTCTTTTAATGTTTCATCGAACAGTATATGAAAAAGATGTAGAGGCGTATCGGAGGTTACATAAATCGGAATATTTTTGTCGAGTATATTCTTATAGAATGAGGTTATATTATCGGTTTTGCCTTCGTCTACAACAATAAAACCATTATTTTTTAAAATATCCCTTTGCCTTTGGTCCTTTAAATATTCATTTGAAACGGAAAGAAAATTAGTGATTTCTTTAAAATCTAATGGAAGAGAATAAGCCGGCATGTCTATTTTATAATCTTTTTCTATCGGTTCATAATATTCTAAAAATGCCGAGCTTATGTTTTTATTCTTTGATAGAGAAGTTAGTTGTAAATTTTCTCCGTTCGAGGACGCGCATTTTGGTAAGTTTAATAGAAAGAAAAAAGATATAAAAATTTTGAAAAATCCGCTTTTAGAAAATCGCATAAATATCCTCCTTTATTATTACTGTAAATTTATTAAAGGAAAAAGTCAAGTCCCCTAAGATCCTTCGAATCAGTTAAATGGTTAAATTAAAAAATAGTTAAATAGTAGAAACAAAAAAACAATTTGTGCTATTTGTTGTTAAAAAATCCTTAAAATCTGTGTCCCATTCTGTTGTTGATATTTCTTCTTTTTTATTACACGGATAAGAAAATGTGAGAAATTCAGCGAAAAAACCCTTGACAATTTTGCGGAATCTATTATAATTATTCTTAAAGGTTAATATTATCCTTAGAACACGAAAGGAGAAGTATTCTTTTTGATATGACAAATAAAAAAGGAGGTTGTATATGAATGAAAATTTTTTGGCTTCTGGGACAGCTTGTTATTGTTTTTTGTATTATCTAAAATCTATTGTTGAGGTAAATAAACAAAAAAGGAGGTTTTTTTATGAAGCGTAATATTTGGAAAATGTTGCTCGTCTTTTCCGCACTGCTTATGTTTTCGTTTTCAGGCGAGTTAGCCGCCCAGGATAATCTTGGTTTAACTCCGGGAACAGGTAACATAGGACTTGAAGACAGTGTGAAATTGACTGCGGTTCTTACTGATGGTGGTAATGGTGTTTCGGGCGAGACGATTGAGTTTAGTTTGTCTCCCGGGTTGGGTGAAAGTACTGTTCCTGCAAGTGGTGTAACAGATGAATTTGGTGAAGTAGAAATATACTACAAAGCAGCAACCACATCGGGAATTGACACAGTGGAGGCAATGTGGACAGATGAAGCTGAAGCTTTGAGGCTTACGTTAACCGATATATCGATTATCACGGTAAATCCCGATGCGGGAACCAGAATAAACGTTACTCCGGCAGCGAAAACAGTGGTTGTTGCACAGAACGCGACAGTAGTCGCAGAGATACAGGATAAGTATGGTAACCATGTGGACGCGACGGACCCAGTCCAGGTTTCTTTTACGCATTCCGGGAAGGGAAGTTTAGGTGTAGCCGGGTTGAATGCAACCAATAATATTGCGGTGGCATACACCACCGACGATTCGATGGTGGTAGATCCAGCAGATACGGTAACCGCCGAACTCCTGGTAACTGGAGTTACGGATTATTCTCTTATTTCTACCATCGGCGCGGCTCCGGATAGTGTAAGGCTCTTTTGTAAAGGCGATCCAGAGGTTGTTGTTTCCGACGGAGCAAATAATCTATGGATACTTGTTCAACTTTTAGACCAGTACGGTAACCCCAGTGGCTTAGTTGATCCTGATGAAGAGGACTGTTACATGGTGGACTTCGAAGTGAGCGCAGGAGGCGGATCGTTTAATGTTCTTGGAGTAGATAGAATTGAGGTAGATGAAGATGGAGAAGGTGAAATAGAATATCTTTCATCCATGACTGCCGGTGTTTACGCGGTTACAGGAACGAGTGAAGGAGCCTCTGACGATATAGATGTAACTCATGTTCCTGATGTACCCGCTACCATAGTTCTTACGCCCGACTCGGCGGGAATTCCTGCCGGTGCTGACACCACATTTACGGCGTCAGCGACTGACCAGTATAGCAATCATATAGACATGAGGTTGTATTATGGTACGTATGCTGTTGTGATTGAGGAAGTTGACGGACTTGGAAGTATAGGCGGTGAGTTTTTGGAAGGAGATAGTCTTAATTGGAAAGCAACTTATACTTCTCATACGTTAGCGGCTGATACCGCGCATATAAAAGCTTCTTATGGTGCTGTTGAGGACGTGGTTACTCTCTTCAGCGCGACACCAGGCGACTTTGACCATTTCGATCTTGAGGTTGTAGAGGATTCGTCTCATGTTTCCGATGGTGATTATTCCGAAAGTAATTGGGTTAGAATAGAAGCCCAGGATGCCAGTAATATACGTATTTGGACCTACACGAACCCTGACACGGTTACTCTGACGCTTGATGAAAGTGCCGCAGGTCCTTCACAGGTTGTTTGGTATTTAAACCCCCCATTGATAGCGTTGACACCTAATGGATTTGCACCGGATACTGCTGCTGTAGGACTTACCGCGCTTATTCCTGAAAATTCATTTATAAGTGGTGAATTCAAGATTGGTATTACGAATCAAATTGCGGAGATCGCACCTGTAACAGCAACGGATACAGCGGGAAATACAGGCACATCTCCTGGATTAACCTGGCTGCCGATTGGTCTTGCCGGATTCAATGTACAAATTGCGGGTGGATTAACTACGATACATGTTAATGACACAGTGGATGTCGAGGTAACAGCTATAGACATGTTCGGTAATGTTACAGATTCGTTATTGCCGAAGATTGTTGATCTCTCCGCGAACAAAACGGGAGTAGTATTCCCGGGAGAGACACATCTAATGCAGACCGCGGTTACTTTATTCCCGACAGTGGCAACTGCGCAATGCACCGGTTTAATAATAACGGTCTTTGACCTTTTAAAGCCGAGTACAAATGGTGAATCAGATTCCATCACAGTTGCAGCTGCAGGTGTAGGGGAAGTTCCGATCGTTTCGAATATGAGTGCTGAATTCGGGAGCGGAGATATCCTTTACTCGGTAGCAAAAGCAGGCAAAGTCGAGATAAAGGTATATAACAAAGCCGGAATGGAAGTCGGAACTCTTGTTAATGGAGTGGTGGAACCGGATTATTATCAGACATCGCTTAAGGGATTGAATCTTTCGAGTGATATATACTTTGTTGTAATGGAAGGACCCGGATTCACCAAGAGAATAAAGGCAACTTTGATAAAGTAAAGTAGCAAAAAAAAGGGGCGATACCCCTGTAGTTAGGAATAAAAAGGGCGGAAAATTTTTCCGCCCTTTTTTAATTGTAAAAATCAAAAAGATTAGCCACTAAGACACGAAGGCACAAAAAAATAATTTGTGTAATTTGTTGTTTCCGTACATAGATTCTTCGAATCGGTGTTAAATAGCAGAATAGAAAAATAGTCAAAACACATAAGAATCCTGTTAATCCTGTTTTTATCCTGTCTAAGTATGGGAGTTGTGGGTTGGATTTTTGTTAAACAACAATAAAAAATCCTTAAAATCTGCGTTCATCTGCGTCCCATTTTGTTGTTGATATTTCTTCTTTTTTATTACGCGGATAAGAGAATGTGGAAAATTCGGCAAAAAAACCCTTGACAATTTTACGGAAATCTGTTACATTGTTTTATAAGTTGTTTTATAAGTTCGACATTTTTTTTAAAGCATGAAAAAAGTCATAGTATTTAACAAAACAAACAAAAAGGAGGTTTGTTATGCGAGGAAATATTTGGAAAATGTTGCTCGTCTTTTCCGCACTGCTTATGTTTTCGTTTTCAGGCGAGTTAGCCGCCCAGGATAATCTTGGTTTAACTCCGGGAACAGGTAACATAGGACTTGAAGACAGTGTGA
>Ga0307433_1000238_pt1 | contig 49662 bp, 47 predicted proteins | sample SalMarWE160210MG_FD_202166 | JGI IMG/M metagenome (GOLD analysis project Ga0307433, IMG submission 202166) | Salt marsh sediment microbial communities from the Plum Island Ecosystem LTER, Massachusetts, United States - WE1603-210 | ecosystem: Environmental > Aquatic > Marine > Intertidal zone >...
TGGTAATTTCAGAATTTATTTTAATATCAATATTCGGATGTCTACCAGCTTCCACTAATTTCGGAGAAACTATGCATATTGCACAATCATTTGTAGGAAATGTTTTGTCTAATTGCGCCATCACACCTCCAATACTGGTTGTTGATTCCACAAGATATACCTTATATCCTGAATCTGCTAAATCTAATGCAGCTTGAGATCCACCAATTCCGGCTCCTAAAACCATAACTGCTCCAACTTTATCCATTTTTAACCCTCCATTGTATTTACATATAAGGGTGTTATCCCTACTATTTTATCCATAGCAACTTGACTTCTTCCTTTCAATATTAAAATATGACCTAAAATTTGGCTAGGATCAATTTCTAATTCGATTGCTAAATCCTTTACTGATTTACTATCCTCTTCTAGTGAGATTAAAATTCTATTTCGCATATATTCATCATAAATAGCATTTTCGAATACATTATTAAATTTCTCCATACTTACTCTTTCACCGTACACATTCTCTTGCTCAGTGATCGCTCTTTCTCGTCCTACTAGTGCTCGAAGTCGATAACTTACTGCCGACATCTCAAGTGCTTTTAATTGCTTTATTAAATCTTGAGCTTTAGTTGAATTATTAACTGGAGATGGTCCAAGGTCTTTAATCTTGTTTGTAAATTCAGTAACTATTTCAGCAAAGCGATTACCTTCGGAAGCAGACACCCATTCTAATCGTACTCTACTATCAAAATTAATAAAATGTAATAACTTCTCGACCATTTCAAATTTCTTTTCTGCTTCATAATTGCCTTCCAAATAATGACAATCTCCAGGATGGCATCCCATAACTATTATTCCATCAATTCCCGTTTGAAAACCTTGAAAAATAAATTCAGGATCAACTCTACCTGAACACATAACACGTATCACTCTAATATTAGGCGGATATTGAATTCGACTTACTCCCGCTAAATCAGCCCCTGCATAAGAACACCAATTACATAAAAATCCCAATATTTTTGGTTCAAAGGTCATGCTACTTTTTCACCTCCAAAAGCAAGAATTTCAGAGAGTATTTGCTCATTCGTGAAATGGCGAATTACAATTGCTTTTTTAGTACAAGTAGACGCGCATGTACCACAACCCTTACAGAGTGCTTGAATAATCTGAATTTCATCATTCTCATCTTTCACAATTGCATTATATGGACATATCTTTATACAAACTTCACAACCCTTGCATAAATTTTTATTCCATTCTGGTAAATACGCTGTGGATCCTTCCACTTTAATTGTTTTATGCGATAGGATTGTGCTTGCCCTCGATGCAGCCGCTAATCCTTGTGTTGTTGCTTCTGCAATATCTGTAGGCCATTTTGCTGAACCACATATATAAATTCCATCTGTAGCAAAATCAATTGGACGTAGCTTCACATGAGCTTCTAAAAAGAACTTATTTTCTTCCAGAGGGACTTTTAATAACTGAGAAAACTCTTTATTATCTTCATTTGCTATCAACGGGGTCGATAATACTACAAGATCATAAGGAATAACTATCTCATCATTGATATATTGATTATAAATTTTCACCATATTCTTCTCGACAATTGGTTGCTTATCAGGTGAATATCTTATAAATAATACTCCCGCTTCTCTTGCTTTCCTGTAATATTCTTCATATAATGTTCCAGGAGTATAGATATCTCTGAATATAATAGAAATATTTGTATTGGGATTTTTTTCTTTAATAATTAATGCATTTTTTAAAGCCGTCATACAACATACATTTGAACAGTACTCTCTTTCAATATTTCTCGAACCTACACATTGGATCATAACAACATTATTTGCTTGAAGATTATCCTCAATTAACCTACTCTCTAATTCCAATTGTGTAATAATATCTTTACTATTATAATTAAATAAATTTATAGGTTTATAGGGAGTAGAACCAACAGCTACAATAATAACACCTACATTTAGATTTATAAGCTGTTTTCTTTGTTCAAGTTCTATTTCAAAATTTCCTATAAAACCATTTACATTCTTAAGTTTAGATGATGTATATACAGTTAAATTTTTGGCATTTTTAACTCTATCAATTAATTCATTTAATAAACTTGAAGCTTCTTGACCACTAGGGAACAATTTATACAATGATCTTAGTCTCCCACCTAATTCTGATTCCTTTTCCACTAAAAAGGTTTTAAATCCTTGATTATTCAAATTTAGAGCACAATTTATACCGGAAACTCCACCTCCTATAACTAAAGCACTTGGGTTAATTTCAACAACAATCTTTTCTAATTCTTCGAGCTTTTCAGCTTTAGAAACTCCCATTCTAATTAGATCTTTTGATTTTTCAAAAGCAGCTTTTGGATTCTTCATATGAACCCAAGTACATTGATCTCTAATATTTACGAAATTAAAAAGATAAGGATTTAATCCTGCTTCTTCAATACATTCTCTGAATAATGGTTCATGTGTCCTTGGGGTACATGACGCAACTACTACCCGATTCAGACCATTTTCCTCTACAGCTTTTTTTATTGCTGCTAATCCTGTCTCAGAACAAGTATACAAATTATGTTCACTATAAGAAACATTAGGTAATGTTTTTGCGTATTCTGCGAGTTTCTCACAATCAACTACCCCTCCTATATTTGTTCCACAATGACACACAAAAACTCCAATATCAACTTTTTCCTCTTCTTTTCTTTTAGGCATTAAATTTCCACCTCTTTTAGATTTTCAGCAGCTTTAGCTGCAGCTCCACTTGCTTCTGCAACTGAGCGAGGAATATCCATTGGTTCATGAACACATCCGCATGTATATATTCCCTCTCGAGTTGTCAACATTGGATAAAATGGATCCGTTTTGATAAATCTGTACTCATTTAATTCAATCTGAAAAATTTGTGCTACATCTTCAATTCCTTCAGGAGGAATAATACAAGTAGCTAAAACAACCAAATCTACTTTTAATTTAGAAATTTTTGAACTAACATAATCCTCATAAATAATTATGGGATTTTGTTGGTCATCAACCTCAACTTGAGCAATTTTACTTTTAATATATTTAATATTATATTCCTTTTCTCCCCTATTAATGAACTTTTGAAAGCCTTTATTCCCTGCGCGTATATCAATATAAAATATATACGATTCTAATTCATCATCATGCTCATTAGCAATAATTGCTTCTTTTGTAGAATACATACAACAGATTGATGAACAATATTTTTGACCCTTATCTGATCTAGAATCTACGCACTGTAAAAACGCAATTTTCTTTGGTTCTTTTCCATCTGATAGTCGTTTCAAATGACCTCCAAGTGGACCTGAAGCACAAATTAACCTTTCAAATTCTAATGCGGTAATTACATTTTTATGTTTCTTATAACCATACTTTTTTAATGGATTTTTAAATTCTGCTAAATCATACCCAGTAGCAAGAATTATTGAATTAATATTATTTAACGACAGTACTGCATCCTTTTGGTTAAAATCTATAGCTTCTGCTCCACAAACTTTAACACATAGTTCACAAATTCCATAATTTAAATAAGCACATTTCTCTTTATCTATAAGATAGACAGGAGGTACAGCTGATGGAAAAGGTATATACGCAGCTGCTTGAGTTGTTAAATTTGCATCAAAATAATTTTGTACTCCTCTAACAGGGCATACCCTGGAGCAATCTCCACATCCTGTGCAAACATCCTCTTTTATATATCGAGCATGCTTCAAAATTTCAACCGTAAAATTAGCATTATCTCCTTTAACTTCTTTTACTTCGGAAAGGGTATGAATAGTAATATTCTTATGACGATAGCATTCAGATAACTTCGGTGCCAAAATGCATATAGAACAATCAAGAGTTGGAAATGTTTTATCTAATTGAGCCATTTTGCCCCCAATACAAGGCTTTTTCTCAATTAAATATACATTAATTCCCATATCTGCTAAATCTAATGAAGCTTGAATTCCTGCTATCCCTCCTCCTACAATTAAAATATTTTTTTGAGTTTTATCCATTTTATCCACCATTTATTCTTTACCTATTTACTTTTAAAGAAGTCATCTTTCTAAACTAGTTTACTTTTCTAGGTTTCCACTCATTAATTTGATCAGGAGGTATCCTATATTTCTCTATGAACCCCTCAGCAATTAATGAGTGCATTAGGTTTTGACCTTTCTCGGTTCTAATTATAACCATTGAATGCCCTTTGGGAGCACCACTAGCTCCTATACTTAAATCAGAGTATTTACCAACAAATTCGTCACATTCTAAGCAATGATCGCGAACAGCTCCATTGAACTCTTTTATATCAATTTCAGTTTCTTTTCCTTCTTTAGAAGTGACAAACATATTCTTCTTAATCTGAATTTTTTTTATATCTGAAGGTGAAATTTTAATTTTTTCATATAAAATATTCATTAATTTATCATAATCAAAATTTTCAAAACAAAAAAGATTAACAACCAGATCTATAACATGAGAGGGTTTTACCCCCATTAACCTCATTTTGCTAATAGCTTTACATTGACAAGGTGTACCAATAAACACAACTCGCAATTGATCAATCTCATAAAGATTTTTATGTTTTTGTATTATTTCTTCAGCAATATCGTAAAAATCCTTTAATGGCAAAATATTCGAAGATACTGAATATCTTGTTCCGGCAGACTTCATTACATCATCTATACTGTAAATTAACTTTGGTTTAGGTTTGAAATTATCATCATATTCGGATACGATTGCAGCGTCTATCATATCTTTTTCAAATAGATAGATCAACATTGTAGACACAATGCCTCCATCTTGACCTATTTCTTTAAGTTTTTGATTATTAGTTTTTGCAGCTATTAAATCACTAATATGACCAAGCTCATCTTCCACGAGATGCACACCATTAATTTTATCGATCAATGAATCAGTTTGGGGACATATATAGAAACAGAATCCACACTCTTTACAATTTTCCGCTGTCTTGTTTGATTTGAATTTCGGAGTATAACCATCCATTTCGATTACATCAAAACTCTGACTCTCACAATATGCAACACAGGCGCCACAGGCGCAACATTTATTTTTTGAAACAATCTCATCCTCGAGATTCTTAAATGTTTTTACCTCTTCTATTTCTTCCATTGCTTTTTAAACCTCGTTTAAATAAATATTTTATAAGCACTTAAAGAGCCTCCTTTACCAAACATAATATCCCCTTTTACAGATTTTTCATTTTGTAAAATGAACGGTCTCAAAAAGTGCCTTTGGCTTAATTCTATGAAAATTGAGCCCTAATTCTTCTCCTTGAAAACCAAATGCTAAAGCAACTAATTCCGATAAATAAAAAACAGGAAAATTGAAATCTGCATTTCCCCCTTTACTGGCTTCTTTTTGCTTAAAATCGAATTGCTGATAACATGCTGGACATACCAAAGCAATACAATTTGCACCAGAATCTTGAATTGACTGCAATTTATTTTTAATCATTAGCAGCGATAAATCCTTATCAGATTTTTCAATTGGATTTCCACAACATTCTAACTTTAAATCATAATCTATAGATTCTGCTCCTAAAACACTTACAATCTCGTCAATAGTAACAGGTTCGAATGGATCATCCCATTGAATATATTCTGAAGGTCTTAGGTAGTGGCACCCATAATGCACCGCAACTTTAAATCCATCCAATGGATTAACAATATTCTCTCTTACTTTATCTATATTCTCATAAAGCACTTGAGCGAAATGTTTAACGTTGGTTTTTCCATTATACGATTTTCCTATCTTCTTCAAATTTTTATTTACTTCATCTTTAGTTTTTTTATCTTTATTAATGAAATGATTTACTCCCTTGAGAGTTTCTACACAGCCTGAACAAAACGAGATAATCCCCCCATTACTATTGGTTGACAAACTTAAGTTTCTTGCTCCCAATGTTAACCATGTATTGTGATCTATTTGCTCTATACCTGTTGGATCAGGGCAACAGCTAAAACCATCAACATCTTTTAATTCTATTCCAAGTTTTTCGAAAACCTTCCTTGAAGAAGCTTCTAAAAACGGTAATCGAGCAGGAATTACACATCCTAAAAATAAGTCATATCCCATATTTTATTCCCCCACCCTCTTTTTGATATTCTCTTCGAATTGCGTTGCTTTTAAAAGTTTTTTAATCTCATCAACCGGAGCTGTTTTTACATCAGGCAACCCTAATTTTTTTCTCCTAGTAAGTATTGCATTAGAATAGGGAATCGCTATTCCATTATCAATTATTGCTTGACCCTGAGCAAAAAATCCTTCCGGGTATTTTCCTATTTCAAAGCATAGGTTTTTTATTAAAGCAAAAATTTCCGTCAGTTCGACATTTTGGGGACATAACTCAACACAGGTTTGACAAGTTGAGCACAACCATACATTTGGATCTTGATCCTCAACTAATCTCTTTTGAAACCCTAAAATTGCCTCTTCGATGATTTTTCTGGGATTATATTTACCTTCTGTGATTAATGCTACAGGACATCCACCCGAACAAGTAGAACATTGATAACAATAACTCAAAGAGGCATTATGCTTTAGCACCTCATTTCTAAATTCGAAATTTACGACACTCATATTTTTTCAACCTATTATATCTATTATCCTTTCTTACAATAGGAAACGAAATTGAAATGTTATTACATAATAAACTATATACTATTAAAAAATTACCATTTTCTCTCTATTATAGAATTGATAATTATGTCTCTATTTCGATTCCAATTGCTTTTGAAAGTCGATTATAATAGGAATTTTCTTCCCCCTCTGACCAATAACAACCTTTAACACGCCACCTTCAATTTTAGTACTAATTGGCTTAAAGGCTCCTTCTTTCTCAATTGGCCTTGTTTGTGTCATTAGACAGGTATGCTGTTCATCATATAGATAACATTTTGTACAGCAAAACCCGTTCGGCATATATCCCACAATTGAACACTGGTCATAATTATCACAATTACAGTTATTACACATTTTTTCATCTCACTTCCTATAGTAAATTTAATTGCGAATTTTTTTTCATAAATTATTTTTTAGATAGTGATAATATTAGATAATTTCATATAAAAAGATGATCTTTTTTCGTACTCTCAAACAAAAATATTATCGAATATCGCCAAAAGAAACAAAAGCATTTACCAAAAGATCAATAATGTCATGATCCAATACAAAATAATAATTTAATAATCATAATCATAAAAAAAACACAAAGAGGTGATCGGATAATACTAAAATGCAAATTTTACTACTTCTCCAAAGATCGATTGATCAAAAAACGAAAAATATTGATGTTATTTGATTGAAAAACTAAAAAGTTCTATAATTTCAGAGTCAAAAATGTAAAAAATCTCTATAAAACGAGAAAAGAAGCCCATTCTACCTTATCCTTTCAAATATCATTTTTTTAGCTATATTTTTTTTAAATTTTACATAATTATCAGAACTGATCAAAAAATGAATTTTTTTGTTTGATATTAATAAAATATCCTAAAAAAAATTCTTTAAACAACAATTTTAAAAGAAGTATTATTTTTTATATGTCATTTTTAGGGTTTTTCAGAATTAAAATTTATAAATTTCATAAAGAGGGGTCATTTTTTATGTATAGAATTAGTTAACTGTTATAATGTTTTAGAGAAATTTTTATAGATTAAACATGACCAATTAATTAAGAATAAGCATTAGCATCTGAGAAAATGATGAATGATTACCAACACTTTATGGTTTATACATTATATGATTCGGGGGAAAAAGACCAAATTGACATTACTAAAAATGAATTCTTGAAAAATGATGGAAAAAGTGTCCTCCTCTCTGACCAAGTCGTCCTCATTGTAGATGAAGAATTAAGAAGGATATATATTTGGAAGGGAGTGCAATCTTCAGTAAGAAAGAAATTTATTGCTTCCCGAGTTGCATCTGAATTGCAAAATGAGTTAATAAAAATAGCAAATTTTCACAGATGTAAAGTAGTTTCGGTGGATCAGGGGGATGAGCCTCAGGAATTTTTAGAAAACTATGGCTTTTCATCAATGGAAGTGGAAGAACTCTCTGAGAAAAGCCAATTAACTATAGAATCGAATAATGAAAAAAGACCTAGTATACAAAAAACGCCTCAAAAACCAGCACAAAGAGTTAAACAACCTTATAAAATAAAAAAACTTGATAAACTAAGATTGTTATCTCAAAATCAAAAAGATTTGTTAAATACCATACTTAATTCTGAAACTCCTTTAGGTTTTGAACGTCAACATGTCATCTTAGGTGATAACGTTCTATATGGCATTATTAAGAGAAAAACTGAAATCTTTGGCAAAATTTTAAATGAAGAATCTTGGAATCCTGTAGAGGGTTTAAATGAAGAAATGGTGGAATTTAATGACTATAAAACACGAGTATACCTTAACAAGGAAACAGGTATTATAAAGGCTGTGGAATTTTTAAAATCTATAACTCCAACAAAATCAAAAACGCAAGATGTGAGTGGTGAAAATTATTCACAATGGACTGTCAAACAATTAAAAACCTTTTGTTCCAACAACAATATAAAGGTGCTTTCAAGCTATAGAAAAGCAGATTTGGTCAAACTAGTCGAAGACTTTAATAATAAAAAAAGCTCATAGATCAAGTTAAATATTATTTATTAAAAATTGGAAATTTAAACCCCCCCTTATTTTATTAAATTTGTCTTATGAATGTTACGTACATAAAAAAATTGTTATGAAACTTATAAATTTTAAAGAGTTTTTTCAAATATGATTAGTGAGTTAAAAGAAGAGTCTCCCATTAATCTTTTAGCTTGTCCCTTTTCAGATTCCTGTACTTTACCAAAAGTCCAGAGTCTCTGTAATTTTCCAGATTATAAGCAATGTCGAGACTACGAAATTATGCTTCAAAAACTTAAAACATCAACAAAAATCTTATATTAATTATATAGATTTTTCTAATTTTTTCTGAGTATATAATGTTGAATGGATTTTAGTTTTCAAACTAAAAATTAATTAATTGAACAAAATCAAATTTTTGTATTATTGCCATAGAAACAAATCTATTTTTCAACTAATAGATCATCAAGTGAAATGTCAAGGTTAACTTTACTATTTTTGATTTTTTTCACTAAATCAGTTAATCCATGTTCATTTAATATTAACTCAATGATATTTTGATATAATCCGAGGAGATTCTCTTGGGCTAATTTAAAATAAAAATCATCGCCAGAAAGGTTGATATCAAGGATCTGGTAGAGACCTTGAATAGATTGTTTAATATTTTCAAGGTTTAATTCTGCTTTCTCCTTCATTTCTAATTTTGAATTAGACAATTCCATATTCAACAGCTCCTATATAATTATAAAAAGCAATTCTATTTAAATTATGGGTATTTTCGACATTTATGTTATCGCAAGACGGAATTCCGTTTTTATCCTTTAAGATAGAATGTAGGAAATCGATAAACTAAGTAAGTACAAAATTATCAAGATTGATCATTTAGCCGTAATAATTGATGAAAAATTATAATTCTCTGAATTTTTTTTAGTCGATCTCTGTCACAATTAAAAAGAGCCTAGGTTTTCCAACTGAACTTCGATGGAATATAAAGGCTTATTATACTCGTAAGAGTTAATTGTATCAATAACATTAACCCAATATCTAAAAAAATTCTCAGATATCAATTTAAATTCCATATATCTAGTATAATAGCGCTCCATTCGGTAGTGATCGTACAATACATGCTTAGTATAAAAAAGGAATATAATTACATATTTTTTGAAATAGAATCCTCATTTTACCTCATTCAGACATATTCAATGGTACCAGGGGGCTTTGGAGTGATATCAAAATAGATATTCTTTGTTTTACTTAACTCTAATAATTGAAACTTAATTTCCTCGAGCAAATGAATTGGTAGATTGGTCACACTCGCAGTTCGTGCATCAATACTATTAACGCACCTTACTATTACATCATAAATTCCTTTATTACTCTCATGGAGTTCATATAACAATCGTGCATATCCTTTTAGATGAGATGCAAACGTGGTTAATTTGTTAAAATCCCATTCTCCTTTAACACATAAAGGAATTTCATAAGTTCTTCTCCCTTCCACCATCCCGGTAACTTTTTTTAATAAAACATCTTCTCCAATTGCAGCAAAGCCTTGAAACGGTTCTTGTTCTCCAAGATCATTAATAATCATGGGCTTTCTAAATTTTTCTGTATAATATTGATTGATGCATGTTTCAACAATATCATGGACTTTTTTTTCGTAACTTAAATTTTCAGGATCTACTGGACCAATAATCCTTGCTGCAAGAGCAGGACCAGGAAATGCGTTCCTGTATACTAATTCTGAGGGCATTTTGAAATACTCGAGAATCTTCCTTATTTCTCCTTTTGTAAGACTTGCAACGGGTTGAATTGTTGCTTCCACATCATATTCAATTTCTAAGTTGTGTTGACTTTTAATGAAACCATGAATATTTTTTTCTTTCAAATTTAATTCCTCCGCTAAAGTCATAGTTTCCTTTAAATCAGAAATTTTTACTCCAAAACTCTCTTCTATATCCGGTAATATAGTTCCATCAGCAAGCAAGTCACAATCATTATCTTTTATAAATTTACTAATAGTGTTCGCATAAGCGTCCTTAAAAAGTTGTCTTTTGGTTTCAGCATTTTCTTCTCTATATATTTTTGGAAGAAACTCATCACGAATATCAATAACAACAATTTCAGGGAATAACTTTTTTATGTATTCCCTTTCTTCTACTCCTTTAATAATACGCATGAGACCATGATCAATAAAGACAGGTATAACTTCGATATTCGCTTTTTTCAACAATATATAAGTAGTAGAGCTGTCAATTCCTCCAGATAACGCACAAAACACCTTTTTATTAGTTGCGTGCTTTCTCAAAAATTCAATAGCTTTATTAACAAATTCTTTTGGTTCTTTGGGAGGTTTGATTAATCTATGATTTAACATAGAACCATTTAATGAGTTCCATAAAATAAGTATATTTATTAAATGGTTATGATCGGTAAATCAGAAGTTACCTTTTTATCGGTTATTGAAAAAAATAAGGTTTTATACCTTAATTTAGATACTATATTTACGTTAGGTATTACAAAATTATTGGCTTAAATGAGGTGTTATTAATTGGCTGAAGATGTCACTCCCGAATTAAGGAAAAAAATTGATAATTTAGTAGAAAAGGCTATTTCCTTATTCCTCGACAAAGTCTCAAAAGGAGATTCCCTTGAAGAATTAATTAAAACTCTGATCACTGAAAAAGTTTTTAGTAAATTGGGTCCAAGAATGAATAGATATGTGGTACGAAAAGCTGCGAAGAAAATTGTAAGAAAAGCTGTAGATAAAATATGGGAAAGACATAAAGATAGATTAATATTAAAGATTAAAGCTTTAAAGTGAAAGAATAAAAAGAAGTAGAAATATTTATTTTAAAAACTAAAAAAGGCTAATTGATTTTTTATTTTTTTCATTATATCTTTGATGATATTCTTCTGCCCTATAAAATTCTGAAATCGGAACTATTTCGGTTACTATAGGTTTCTTATATTTGCCCAACTTATCGAGTTTTTCCTTAAATTTTAGTGCCTTTTCTCTTTGTTCTTCGTCATGATAAAATACAGCAGAACGATATTGGGTTCCAATATCCCAACCTTGACGATTAAGAGTGGTAGGATTATGCATATCCCAAAAGTATTCTAAAAGTTCTTCATAAGACACTATTGAAGGATCATAGGTTACTTGAACCACTTCTGCATGACCCGTTTTATTTGTACACACATCCTTGTAAGTTGGATTCTTAGTAGTACCACCAGTATACCCAACTACAGTATCAATTACGCCTTTAACTTTCCTAAATCTTGCTTCTACACCCCAGAAGCAACCTGCACCAAACGTAGCTTTTTCCATCATCATAATATTATAATAATAAAAAGCACATAAATTAGTAAGGATAATTGCTCATAACATATTTATGACTTTTACATATATTTCTTAATGATTTGCAAGAAAATTTAAATAGTTAATAAGAAAAATTTAGTTTGGAAAGATTAAGAGTAATTTAAAAGAACTTATTTCATAGATATTATAAGTCGTTTTTTTCTCTCAATTCACGATGTAATATTTTTCCAACTATTGTTTTAGGAATTTCATCAATAAAATCAACAAATCGGGGATATTTTTCGAATCCCATATTCTGTTTTGACCAATCAATAATATCTTGCTCAGTTGTCTTTCCTTTGAACTCATTTTTTAATACAATGAATGCTTTTATATTTTCATTTCCCTCCTCATCAATGATTCCTACAACAGCACAATCATCAATGGCTTCATTATAAAATAATAAATCCTCAACTTCTGTGGGATATACTGAATGGCCTTTGTATTTTATCAAATCTTTTAAACGTTCTTTGATAATAATTCTTCCATCATCATCCATTAAAGCCATATCTCCGGTTCTAAGCCATCCATCCACAATACTATCCGCAGTTTCTTTTGGTCTCTTGTAATATCCTTTCATCATCTGAGGTCCTCTGACCCATAATTCTCCTACCTTATTTAATTCTAAGACCTTCCCATCATCGCCAACAATCTTAACATCTGTACTTGGTAAAGGCATACCAGCGGTTCCCGACTTAAAGTTATCACCAAATGTATTTGCCGTGACTGCGGGAGACATTTCAGTTAAACCATAAACTTCTCGAACTTTTGCACCCGAAAGCTCTTCAAACTTCTTTCTCACATCATCTGGAAGTGGAGCTGCCCCACTAAAGCAAAAATTAATGCTTGATAAATCATGTTTTTCAATACCATCATAATTATTTATATTATTAAACAAAGGGGCTATTCCTGGAAAGATAGTGACCTTTGTGGATTCTATTGCTTCAATTACTTCATGAGTTTCTCGAGGATTAAACACACATGTTAAAGTATTTCCCATATGAATAACAGCATTCATAACAAAACACATATATATATGGTAAAAAGGTAAAACAGCTAAAAAGTTCTCTTCCCCTTCTCTAATTCCGCTGAGCCACGTCTTAATTTGATATACATTTGCAACAATATTTTTATTAGTTAGCATTGCACCTTTTGGAAATCCTGTAGTGCCCCCCGTATACTGCAACATTGCGATATCTTCGGGATCAATTTTTATTTTTGGAGGATTTGGTTGTGTTTCTCTTATGATATCCTCAAAAGTGGGATCACCTCCCATAGGAAATTCTGGAGGCTCCATAGGATCCGGTGATAAATAAGGACCAAGATTACTGTAAAATTTATATTGTACTCCCGTATCTTGAATAATTGGATCTACAATGCCGTTGAAACCCTCCCATCCAATATAGATTTTAGCATCACTATCATTTAGTTGTCTTTTAACTTCTAAGCTTTTAAACAACGGAGAAAGATTAGTGACTACACCTCCTCCTTTAAGAACTCCATAATAGTAAGAGATATAGGCAGGATTATTAGTAAATTGAAGTGCTACTGTCTCTCCTTTCTTTAAACCGAGTTCAGCGAGTTTAGTGGCCGTCCGATACGCAATATCTTGCAATTGCGTATATGTTAATTGAAAACCCATAAAATTGGTGACTGCATTATTAGGAAATTTCTTAACGCTCTCTTCCAAAAAATCAATTAGAGTTTTATTTGGGATATCAATTGTTTTTGGGACATTCTCAGGCCAGTCTTTGTAATAAATCTTTTGATCTGACATAATTATCTTTAAAATTTTTTTATTTTATATAGCATCTATTTTCTTTGTTTTATTTTTTATAGTTTTAAAAATTTTTTAAATTGATTAAATACGAAAATAGTACTTTCTAAGGGAATAATTAAATAATAAGTTCTTCCTTTGTATTGTTTTTCATCTCTTATCAAATAGTACTTTTTATGTTTTAAGTTAAAGTTTTTAATATATAATTTTTTTAGAATGGTATAAAAGAATAGTCATACAAAATATTATATTACTACATTGGTGATGAAAATAGACCGAGAAGCGGAATTTAAGCTCTGTATATTTGGTGATGGTGGAGTTGGAAAAACCACTTTAATTAAACGTTACCTTACCAAAATTTTTGAAGAGGATTTAAAAATGACGATTGGAGCAGATTTCAGCATTAAAGATCTGACTGTTGAAGGTAAAAGAGTAGTTATTAGAATTTGGGATTTTGGAGGCGAGGAAAGATTTAAAATCTTATTACCAAGTTTTGCTAAGGGCGCTAATGGCGGTATTTTCATGTTTGATACGACCAGATATTCAAGCCTAAAAAATCTTGATGATTGGTTATCAATATTTGAAAGAAGTACCTTAGATCAACAAATTAAAATTCCTATTATAATGGTGGGAGGAAAAATTGATCTTGAAAGCAAGCGCTCCGTTGAGTTCGAAGAAGCGGAAGAATTATCAAGTTCTCATAACTTGCATGGACTTTTTGAATGTTCATCGAAAACAGGAGAAAATATAGAACAGATCTTTGAATTTATAACACGCATTATGATGAAAAATGCGAATTTAATTTAAAAAATCCTCCAATTTTCCTTAATAGAACTTTTAATAGAACCAATAATTTTTCTTTAGATATTTCTCTTTAGAATTATATAGGCTATGATTAAATTTTTTTGTAATTCATTTTTTAAATAATAAATTAAAATTTTTATATTTGTGAAGTTTATGATTAAAGATACACGTTTTACAGATGAAGAAGGAACGGTTTTAATGCTAGGAAATGAAGCAGTTGTGAGGGGATGTCTCGAAGTAGGAGTTAGTTATGTGGCACAATATCCGGGAACTCCGACAAGTGATATTGGAGAGACTTTTCAAAAATTAATAAAAGAAGAATCAGAAGTTAGTGATTTTCTGATCCATCATTGGGCAATTAACGAGGCTGTAGCTACTTCGGAATGTGCTGGTGCGGCATGGACTGGCTGTAAAGTGTTAAATCCTATGAAACATGTTGGCCTTAATGTGGCCAGTGATGCCTTGAGTGTTATAGCTTTGAATGGACCTAATCCAGGTGCAATGGTTATCCTTGTGGGAGCCGATCCTGGAAGTTTAGGTTCACATCAAGAACAAAATGAGCGATTTTATACTTGGATGTTCCATCTTCCGTGTTTTGAACCTCATACTCCTCAAGAATGTAAAGAATTTACTAAATTAGCTTTTGAATTATCAGAAAAATTTGATACTGTATTTGAGATTCGTACAACTACTCGTAGTGCTCATTCCAGGGGATATGTAGAATTAGGACCTTTAAAAAGAGGGGATGTAAAAGGAAAGTTTGTTAGAAACATTCCTAAATTCAATTCACTCCCTCCCCATGCTATTAACAATCATATTAGATTATATGAAAGAATTGAAGCTATAAGAAAAATCATTCCTGAGCTTAAAATAAATAAAGTTTATCCTGGAAAAAATAAGATTGGTATAATTACCAGTGGTATGCCATTTGGTTATTCTATTGAAGCTTTGCAACAACTAGGAATTAATGATGTACCCATCTTGAAATTAGGCATGATTTTCCCTCTGAATTATGAAGAAATCATAGATTTCATAAGTAATCTTGAAAAAGTGATTATAGTAGAAGAATTAGAGCCTTTCTTGGAGGTAAAAATCGCTGAAATTGCTCATAAATTTAAAATCGATGTGGATATTATCGGTCAAGATTATCTTCCAAAATATAATGAATTTTCTACTGGACTTGTGGCAAATCGATTAGCAACAATATTTAATATCAAATCGAATCAAAAAGTAGATAAAGCAATAGAGATGTTTAATTCATATAAGGATATTATTCCTAGTCGCTTTCCAAGCTTCTGTTCAGGCTGTCCAGAACGTGCCACTCTCTATACCATTTTAAAAGCTACTAATAAATTGGAAAACACTGTTGTTTGTGGTGATATTGGTTGTTTTGTAATGAGTTTTTTTCCCCCTCAACAATGTAGTGATTTAATTATTTGTATGTCGGGAGGTTTGAGCGCTGCTATTGGAATGTCCGAAAAGACAGATCAAAAAGTAATAGCATTCATAGGAGACTCAACATTTCTCCATACTGGGATGGCACCTTTAACAGAGGCAACTAATTATAACTCTAATGTATTATTATTTGTATTTGAGAATTTTTGGACGGCAATGACGGGTCATCAACCTGTCTTAGGCTTAACAGATAAGCGGTTATCAATAGAAAAAATATGTGAAGCTGTAGGAGTTCCATGGATAAGAGTTGAAGATTCTTATAATCCAAAACAACTTATTAAAACTATAAATGAAGGTCTAAATACAAAGGGGTTTAAAGTAATAATTGTTAAAAGAGAGTGTGCTCTTCAAGCTCATAGGTGGAGAACAAAGAGAATAAAAGAACTTAGACAACAAGGGAAAAAAACGCAAGACACTTCATATTATATTGGAGGATGCCAGCTATGTTATGAATGTGCCCGTATTTTAAGTTGTCCAGCAATACGGAAAGTTGAGAAAAATGGTATAGAAGAAATGCAAATAGACCAAGAAAGATGCATTAAATGTGGTGTTTGCTATGAAATTTGTCCCAATGGGGCAATTCGAAAATCTATAATAAATTTATTAGAAGAAGAGGTGCCCTTTCGTGAACTTTGAAGAGACCGATATCATAAATATTATAATAGCAGGGACTGCCGGACAGGGCGTGATAACTTTAAAACGATTAATAGAATTCGCCGCACAAAAATCAGGCATAAGAAGATGTTTTGGAACTGAACATCATGGATTAGCACAAAGAGAAGGAGCAATTGTAAGTCATACACGTTATCAAAAAGAACTATATATAGATGAACTTAAAAATATACAATCCCCCCTAATCTCTTATGGAGATGCAGATTTATATATATGTATGGAACCCGTAGAAACATTAAGGCATGGGCTTTTTGCATCAAATAAAACTGCATTTGCATTAAATTCCTATTCCATTCCTGGAGTAATGATTACTGCTGGTTTAGAAGTATATCCAAATCTGAAAAAAATTGAAGTTATTTTAAGACAATACACTAAAAAAGTATATTTTATGAATGCTACTGAGCTATCTTTAAATAATTTTAATTCTAATCAATATGTAAATATAATAATGCTTGGGTTTGCCTTAATTACAGAAAAGTTGCCTTTTATAGAACTCGAGTATTATGAAGAAGTTATTAAAGAATGGCTCAGAGAACCGGATAATAATATAAAAGCATTACACTTAGGCTTGGAAAAAGGCAAACAAATTATTAATAATATTTAATTTTCACTTGAAATATAATATTTTAACCTGATGTTCTTCGAATTACTTTAACTAAGCCTTTATCTCGTAATTTGCCCATCATATCTTCCACTTCAGATAAAGGTTTTTGAGCAATTTCTGCACATTGCTCAACTGTATTCATCCCATCACATACTTTCAACAATTTGAACTCTTCCATACTTAGCATGCCTAAATGAACACTCATTTCTGGAACTTCTTTAACAACTATTGGTATTCTTGCTTCTTTACCTGCTTCCAAAGCTTTTGCTCCAACGTCAGTAATACTTGGAGAATCCCCAAAAAAGCTTTTTACACCTGTAACATCATAATTATCGTTAATATACACATATACCTTGTGTTCTTGCCCAGATATATCATCAGGATCTTCAGGATCAGGATAGGGATTGGAATGTGTATGTTCTTTGGTATATATTCCCATTTTAAGTCCATTAATAATCTCCTTTTTATCAAGTTTTAATGCTACCATATTCTGGCATATATCACACCACGCCCAAGCTTCAATTAAGCTAAAATATTTTCTTACTTTATTTTCTGGAATCGTTATTCACCTTTACTTTCAAGTATGATGGTTATTTTTTAGTTTTTATAAGATTATTATATTTTAATTATGTTGTTTATGAATTTAAAGTTTAATTAACTTTCCCATGATATTTTAGTGTAGAAATTAAATTTTAAATTTATTATAGAAAACCCTCTTATGGGATTTAAGTAATGAATTTAAAAACGAAAAGAATTAAAGTTATTTAATATTTTTTTTTCCATTATAGTTAATTAATTAGATAATAATTAATAATGTCAAGTTATAAGAAGAATCTATGTTTTTCTTGTGGACGTCCGATTGCTCCTTATGAAGGAGCAGTTCATTTTCCTTGTCCTCAATGCGGAGATGTCACTATTTGGAGATGTGAACGTTGCAGAACAATGGGGAACACATATAAATGCTTAAAGTGTGAATTTGAGGGACCTTAAATTAATTTATTAAGGTGAAGTGAAAAAGATGGGGAAAGAATTCATTGCGTTAATAGATGTTGTACCAGAAGATATAGATGTTGATTTTGAAGAGTTGATATATAAATTAAAAAACACTCTTCCTGATGTAGCGATTATTGAACGTTATGATATTATGCCCGTAGCTTTTGGATTAAAAAAAGTGAGAGTCCGAGTTAGATATCCAGAAGAATGGGGCGGAACTGATAAAGTTGAAGAATGTTTTGGAAAAGCTGAAGGAATACAAGGTATCGAAGGTATAGCTTTCTCAAAAGCTTAATAATTAATATAAGAATCAGTTCATCAGATTATTTATTTTTATCACTATTTTTTGTAAATTAAAAAGTCACAGTTAAACGATTCGTTTAAACAATTTATCCAACTCCTTAAAAGAAATAAATTTCAAAGTGGGTCTTCCATGTGCACAGTGATAAGGGTCTTTACAATATGATAAATCGATTATCAGTTTTCTTATCTCTTTTAATGTAAGAGCATCACCACCACGGATACTTCTATGGCATGCCAAATAATTAATAATTTCTTCACGAACTTCAGAAAAACTTTTATCTTTACCTATCTCAGTTACATCTCCTATGATTTCTTTAATAACGTCGGGGTTTGGTAATTTATTAATAATCGTTGGAATTTCCCTTAAAATGAAAGTATTCCCTCCAAAATGATCAAAATTAAATCCAAGTTTCTTAAATTCCGTTAAATTTGATTGTAAAAAAAATTTTTCACTTGGAGTCACATCAATCTTTAGGGGGCTAATTAAGGTTTGTCGAATTTGTCTTGTTGTATTATATATATTATAAAAATATTCTTTTTTAACTCTTTCAGAAGCAGCATGCTGATCCAAAATATATAATCCTGCTTGCCCATTTTCATTAATTCCTTCTAAAACGATGTAAATATTATTACTCAATTGTCCTGTAGATGAGATAAGTCGAAGCTTGGGGAAATTTTTCTTAAGGATATATTTTTCTCGTAAATACGTTTCTGATAAACCATTTTCATTCATCTGGGTATTACTACTCTCTTCATTTAGCTTTAACTGCACGGGAGCTTTAATAGCTCTCAAAGTATCGGAATTAACACTACTAAGAGATTTGTTTACTACTGGTTTAAGCGAGGAAATTTTTGTTTTCTCATAGTCTTGAGAAGCTTCAGTATTTTCTCCTCCACCATCCGAATCTACCGTTAAATTATCCCTTGAAATTTTAGTTGAAGGAGATATAAAATCACTTATTTCTGAAATTGTATATTTATCTTCCTTTTCTATAAAATGTTCTTTTACAAAATCTCGAATAATAGTATATACTTTATTATAAACAAATTCCTCATCTTCGAACCTGACATGTAACTTTTTTGGGTGAACATTAAAATCAATGATAGCAGGATCGAAATGAATTTGTAATATGAAAAATGGATATCTACCTATCATTAATGTGCCTACGTATGCCTCTTGTATAGCTCTATGTAAAAGATCACTAATTACATATCTATTATTAAGGAATATGCTTGATTGACTCCTATTATTTCTGGAAATTTGACTATGTCCTAATAACCCTTCAATTCTAATACTAGCATCTTCATAATTAATTGGTTCCATAAATTTTGCGATTTTTTTACCATAAATATGAAAAACCGTTGTTTTTAAGTCATTTGAAGCAGGACAATTTAGAATAGATAAATTATCACTCATGTAAATGAAATGTATCATTGGATAGCATAGAGCATATCTTTGAATTATGTCGGTAATATGTCCTAGTTCTGTTGTATCTTTTTTGAGAAATTTTTTTCTCGCTGGAATATTATAGAATAAATTTTTTACTTTTATAGTTGTACCTATAGGACTTGCACTTTCATTTGTGGATATTACTTTTCCAGCTTCAATGAATAATTGTTTTCCTCTATCATTGATCTCGGTTTTAGAAATAATTTCTATTTTACTTACAGTTGCAATACTTGCTAATGCTTCTCCTCTAAAACCAATAGAAGTAAGTATAGACAAATCATCAAAACTCTTAATTTTACTACTTGTATGCCTTTCAAAGGCAATTTCAAGTTCTTCTGGGACAATCCCAATTCCATCATCTACAATCTGAATCAATTCCTTACCAGCTTTTCGTATTATTATTCGAATTTCTTTAGCTTTTGCATCAATACTATTTTCTACTAGTTCCTTAACTACATTTGCAGGTCGTTCTATTACTTCACCGGCAGCAATTTTTTCGAAACCAATAATTTTCTTAATTTGAGGGCGATTCATCTTTTTCTACCCTCTCTTTTAAATTAATTATAATTTTCATCGCTTCTATTGGATTTAATGAATTAATATCAAGTTTTTTTATTATATCGATTAATTCTTTTAGATTATCATCCATTACTACTTTTTCCATAATTTTAGGTTTAAAGAAGGTCGTTTGAACATAAGCCTTTTTTTTCTTTTCTTTAGCTTTTGTATCCTGCTCCATACCTTTAGAAAATTCTAATTGAGCTTTTAATTTCTCCGCTTCAAAAGCTTTCCTTCCCAATTCTTTTTGTTTTTGAACTAATTTATCTTCGCAATCAATTAACTCATTTCGCTTTATAGATAATTCAAAACTAACTTTCTCTAACTCATTTTTCTTTTCTTTAATGAATTTATTATAATATTTGGTATCATATTCTCCATTACCATTTTCTGCAATTGCTGCTTTAAAGGGATCTTTTTCTTCAATTTGATCTAAAATTTCAAATGCCCGAATTATCACATCATCCGGTATACCTGCTAATTTAGCGACGTGGATACCATAAGATTTATCTGTGCTTCCCTCTTGTAGAGTTCTCACAAAATTTATACTTCCATCTTCATTCTCAATAATATCAAGATGATAATTTTTAATTCGTGGTAAATTTATCTCAGTTAGCTGATGATAATGAGTACTAAAAAGTGTTTTTGCTTTTAACTCATGAAGTTTCTCGATTGTAGCCATGGCTATACTTTGACCATCACTTGTACTCGTTCCTCTACCAAGTTCATCAATAATTATTAAACTCGATGGAGTTGCATAATTCAATATTTTTGCTGTTTCAGTCATTTCAATCATAAAAGTACTTAGTTTTCGAGCTAAATCATCTGAAGCCCCTATTCTAGTAAAAATTTGGTCAATAATTCCAATCTGAGCTGATTTTGCTGGTACAAAGCATCCCATTTGAGCGATAATACATATTAAAGCTACTTGTCGGAGGAAGGTACTTTTACCTGACATATTTGGTCCAGTAATAATTAATATCTGCTCTTTTTCTGTATCTAAATAACAATCATTTGGTATGAATTTTTCAGAAAGATTAATTTGCTCAACAACGGGATGACGCCCACTCTTAATTATTATTTTATTATCATTGTTTATAATTGGGCGGCAATAATTATACTTCTCACTAATCTGAGCAAAACAGGCTAGAACATCAACATATGCTATAGTTTTCGCTGTTTCTAAAATACTTTTTGTTTGTTTTACAACTCTATCCCTTATGGTGCAGTATATTTCATATTCTAATTCATTTATTTGATCTTCGGCTTCTACAATTTTTTCTTCTAAAATTTTTAATTTGGATGTAGTAAAACGTTTTGCATTTTTAAGAGTTTGACGCTCATTATAGTCTTCTGGAATTTTGGGGATGCTTTTCAATGTGTTTAAAGTTATTTGTATATAATAACCAAGAATGTTATTATGTCCTATTTTAAGTCCTGAATTTAATTTCCATCTACTTTTTTCTTCCTTTTCATATTCAAGTATGTATTTTTTTCCATTGTTTAGAAGATCTCTTAATTCATCTATTTTATCGTTAAAGCCGTCCTTGATAATATTACCATCTTTAATTGTTGTTGAGGGATCTTCTTTAATTGAAGCATCTATTAAAGATTTAATTTCTGTGAATTCATTTATTTTATTAGTAAATTTAATTATTTCTGGAATGGATGATTTAATTAACAATGACTTAATTTTTGGGATTAATTCCAATGAATTTTTAATATTTATTAAATCACGGGCGTTTGAATTGCCCGCATAATTAGTTCGATTTATAAATCTCTCGAGATCTCCCATTAAATTTAACTGCTCTCTCAATTCTGATCTTAAAAAAATATCATCTTTAAATTTTTGAACAATATTAAGTCTCTGATTTATCTCATTAATATCAAGAAGAGGTTGAAGAATAATTTTTTTTAATAAGCGAGTTCCCATTGGGGTGTGTGTATGGTTAAAAATAGAAAAAAGTGTGGTATCCTTTCCTCTTTCCCATAAAGATGTAGTTAACTCTAGATTTCTTTGAGATATATAATCCAAATGAAGTACTTTATCTTCTTTTAATAAGCTGATTTTAAAAATATTAGGAATAATATCTCTCTGTGTTTCCTTTAAAAAGGCGAGTAAACCACCAGAAGCCTGAATAGCTAAACTTTTTCCTTCTAAACCAAAACCATGTAAGCTTGACAGGTTAAAATGACGCTTAATTAGATCACTTGCTTCATTATTACTAAATACATAGTCTTCATAAGTTTTAATTAAAGCATCATTCAAATCAGTAAGAAGTAAAAAGAAATGTCCGTCCTTTTTGAGTTCTGAAGGAACAATTACCTCAACAGGATCATATTGTGAAAATAATGTAAGTATATTATCTAATGGATCATGCTCTTTTATTAAAAACTCTGTAGTAACAAACTCTCCTGTAGATAAATCAGCAAATGCAATACCAAATCCTTTCTTTTCTTTGATAATAGAACAGATATAATTATTCTCATGTGATTTCAGCATATCGGATTCAATTATTGTTCCCGGAGACAAGATTCGTACAACTCCACGCTTTACAATCCTTCCTTTTACAGTCGACGGATCTTCAAGTTGGTCCACCACTACAACTGTTTGTCCTAAATTTACAAGATTTTTCAGATAACTTCCAGCATGATGTGGTATACCTGCTAAAGGATATGAATCTCCTCCAATTTTTCTTCTTGTTAAAGTAATTCCTAATAAATTAGATACACGAATGGCATCATCATAAAAAAATTCGTAGAAATCTCCCATTCGATACGCAATTAAATGATCTGGATATTTCTCTTTATACCTCTCCTTTACGCTAAACCAATGTTTCATCATTGGGGTTAAATCATTTATCTTAAGGTCTTCCATAGCATACTTCGTGGTTATAATTAGAAATTAATTAACTTTAAGAATTAAATATAACAAGACTATTAGTTTTTAATAGAAATTTATTATGATTATTAGAAAATTAATAATCATGATCATTATTCAAATCCAACATGCAATATCTAAGGTCTCTATCCACTTTCCTGATAGATCAAATAATTCAGGTTTATATTTATAAATTTCAGCAATTGCTTCTAAACACCCCGTCAATCTATGAGCACTTGTGTAACGATTAAATAAAAAATCTTTATTATTAAGACTAGGAATCGTATATTCTAAATATTTATGTATTGCTTGATGAATATCGTCTTCTCTATAGCCCCCCAATTGCTTACTACATCGTAATAAAGAAAAAATGGCATCAAGATCTATACAGTATGAGACATCTCCGCCCCACAGTCCAATTTCATTTTGTAATTGGAGAGTTGAATCTATAACTTTATCAGGATAGGAGATGGGTCGTTGCATATACTCATATACCCAATAATAATGAATTGCTCCTCCTAACTCATGCTTAGTCAAGCGTTTTTTAATCTTATGATTCCAACCTAAACGCCAGAAACCCACTATAGGATCTGCTTTACTGTTAAGCCATCCAAAATACCAATCAAAAAAATTCTCATGAGGGTAATAATCTTCTCCTAGCATCGCAAAAATGGCTCCTATACCCCCACCTCGATGGGAACCAGGCCAGAGAAATATACCCCATTCTGGAACGTTCTTAAGCCACTTTTCAACTTGTCTCTTAGAATTCAGTTTTTTAGTAATTTGGAAATCATATTTTGGAGTTGCATTTAATAATTTAAGCGCAGAAACAGCAAAAGCACTGGCATGTTCCCATTGCCCAGTTAAAGGTGAGCGAAATTTATAATTAAAATAATCATCTTTGAACCATCCTGTTTTTGAGTCTTGATATGATTGTATTTTCTCAATCCAGGCTTCTCTATTTTCAATTTCATGAATATTAAGGTAATGCTCAATTTGATCTGGAATCGTTAGATTAAATACCATATCGCATATACCATATAAAGAACTTTTCTTTTTTCCTCTTATAACACTGAAATCTCCCGCAATATTAGTAATTTTAAAGCTCTCTACCCAATTAAAAAAATTGTCATGAAATATATCAAGATTAAACTTGTTCATAATTATGGAAATATGGCTTGAAATAACAATACTATTAAAATAAAAAATAAAAAAAAGATTATATTTTTAACACTTTTTTTTCCAAGGTTAAATCGTAAGCTTCTTTCATAGCTTCTTCATAGATATCAATCTTAAACTTATTATAAAATGGACTTATTTTACTCCCTAATTTTGCGACTTTCCCTAAGGTTTTTGGGAAGAAACCAAGAACGGGAGTCGTCACCATCATAGCAGCTCTTTGGAACTCTTGTAGTGTGTTTGGATCGTAGCCCCCCAAGAAGCCATCAATGAATGCATAGAAGAAAATAAATATGAATATTCCTAATAAGAATATGATTGCTGTGTTAAGGATTTTATCTCCCATTGGTATTGACCAAATTATTTCTCCTAGAATATAGAGAACAATAAAATTAATAATTGCCGAAATTGCCGGAGTTATGAAAGTTTTGAAGGGATATATTTTATACTTAATGATTTTTTTCCGAACAATCAGCCATGCAATTAGATCTTTAAGCAATACTGCAGGAATATAGGCAATAATGACAAGAACCATATCTTTAAAAATTATGACTAATACAAACATCAGTATGGCTCTACTAGCTTGTTCAATGATCCAGACTAGCATTGCCCATCCTGTGTGTCCAGTACCTTCGAATACAGAATCGACGAGCCAAGAATAGATACCACCAACATGAAAAAGTAATAATGGTATTAAAAATTTGACTGCAGGACCTCCATATTCTTCACCAGCAGCACCTACTAAAAATTTAGCTCCTGTGGCAAAAAGAACTGATATTAAGAAAAACGCAAAATAATTACCCCATCTAAAAGCTTGATAGATATATAATTTTGTTAATGTATGCTTTTTATGAGAATATGATTCACTGTATGCACCTAAAAGAGTATTTGAATATAAAGTAACTATCTGAACAATCATCCCTAAAGTCCACGTGAGATTAAACCAGCCTAAATTATTGGAATAATTTGCCACATATATAGAGGTAATAAGCACCTGTAAAAACCATCCTATCTGCACAAAACCCTCTCCAACGCCCAGCCTCGATCCATACCGCAATGATTCTTTAATTTCCCCTTTTGAGAAATCAATTCTAAAACAAGTCTTCGGCGAAAAACCTTGTTTTTTAAAGATTATAAATGAAATGAAAAATGTCATCCAAAAGTCAAAACATCTGGCTATTGCATATCCTATGCCTGCTCCAAGAGCTTCTCCAAATACTGGATTAGCAGCGCCCCACAAACGCCCAAGATAACAAAAAACTAATTGACCGACTAGTAGAAATACAATTTCCCACAAAATATATAAGATTAAATAATAATCTGAACGTTGCATTCCTTGAAAGGTATACATAAACACTAGAAATACTCCAGGATACTGTACGAAAGAATATACAACAAATATCCAACTCATATGAGCAAGGGGTGTATAGGGGAATACTATTGAGCCTATAAAGCCAATTATTGTTATTTGAATTATACCCGTGAAAATCTGCCACCAAACATATATTTGTATATAGTGTATCGCTTTTTTTGGGTTTTTCACACGATACTGAGAAAAATATTTTGCGAGAGCGAAACTGGTTCCGAAATCAAACAAAATCCAAATGATTTGAAAGAAGTTATATGCATAATTATACCATCCTGCAGCTTGAGGATATGGTTGAATTATTTGGGGCATTATAAAGTTCGATACCAATAATTGTGGGAGAACAAGAATTAACCCAAGAAATAAAGTAAAGAGAAAACCCCCTAATTGACGATGAGCTCCAATAACTTCCCATTCCTCCTTAATATCTACTTTTTCATCACTAAATTTTTCTAATTTTTTAAGCTCTTCTGTGAATTCTTGTTGTTCTTTTTCAGCTTGGCGTTCTAGTGCTTCTATTGCAGCCTGATCTATTTCTGTCCGTGATTTTCTTTTAGTCACCACAAATAATACAATCGCTAAAATAGAAAGAATCGCAATGATAATCCCAATTATAATTTGTTGAGTAAGATGGGGTACTGGCGAATAAGGCCATACAGGATATGTCAAGGGTGTCATTTGCATGCTCTCAAAAACAATACCATAGATAAAGTAATTGAAATAAGGCCATAATTTAAAATCTAAATTTGCTCCTTCTTCTAACCATCCTGTAAATAACAAAACGTTCCCAGATCCATATTGTTTTTCCAATAAAATAGGTCGTTGATTTGCTTCGATCTCTAAATTCTTCGATACAGGATACGCATCAATAATTCGATCTATTGTTGAATTAAGGCTTGATTCAAGAAATATAGTCATATTTTTTACTTTTATATCTGGAGCAGAATTCCAATCGATACTTGTACTTATAGTGTGTTCTGGATCATTTACAATACATAACATTGACTCAGTATTAACACTTTTACCTAACGTATTGTCTATTAAAAACAGTTTTTCTAATAGTGTTGCGTTATTATCTAACTCATTTCCCATAATGATGACAACAGCTCCACCAGCTTTAACATAATTAGAAATATTATTTTGTATAGCATCTGAAAGTACCGAATCAAAGATAATAACGGAATCTATCCAAGACCCAATAGAAATACTCGGCGATGTTGCTGATATCACTGATACATTAAAATCTTCCTCATCAATTTGAAGACTTTGAAGAAATAAAGCATCATTTCCCTTGCTGATCACCATTATATTCTTTTGCGTGCTAGATTGGCTATGACCAGGAGTTATCAAGAAAAATACTGCAATATTGCTTAAAATCAGGGCTACCAAACAAGTAATTAAAATTTTTGATATTTTACTATTTGATTTTTTCATTGAAAATCGAAAATTAATTTTTTTAATATATAATTCTATTTTCTACTTAATATTTTATAAATCTTACAATCTTTCAATTCGAATTCTAAAACAAGAAGTCATTATTTAATATGCTTTTCAAGCCAAACATACATATCTTGATATACCTGAGCTCTTCCTTTTTCATTCCATAGTTCGTGTAAAAATCCGGGATATTCCTTATATTGTTTATCCTTGCTTTTTATTGCTTCATAAAATTCTTGTGAAGCGCTTTTTTCTACTAATTTATCTTTACCCGCTTGCATAATAAATACCGGGCATAATAATTTATCAGCGTTCTCTAAAGCCCATTTCATAGATTGTTCCAACTCTGCAGCACTTCTTAAAGAGATTGTTTCTATCTTCTTGTCATCACTGATATGTTCTCGTAGAATCTTGAGATCGCTTGTCAATAAATTCTGATCTATAACCATACTAGTAGTTTTAGTTGGTGATAATTTTGAGAGAGGTTTAGCCAATTTTTTTCCAAGCTTTTTAGCTAAGGATAGTTCAGCTTTAAATTGTAAAAGTGGCGAAGAGACAAGTACTCCATCTAAACCTGGATGATTTATGGCAAAAATTAGACTAATTAAACCTCCAAACGAATGTCCAATTAAAAATATCTTCTTATTTCCTGCTTTTTCTTTCACGAGATCAGTAAAAAGGACTATATCTTTTTGGAGATGATCCATGCTATCGATATGGCCTGAGTAATCTCCTGTATTCCTCCAATGACCTCTTAAATCAAATGTATATACGCTATATCCTATTTCTGTTAAATATTTTGCAGGGGTCTTCATTCTGTCAGAATGTGTTCCCCATCCATGTATAGCTATAATAAATCCTTTTATTTCTTGGTCTTCTGGAGACCAGCATTGGTAAAATAATTTTCTTGTTTCTCTACCCTCAAAATAACCTGTTTGATGCAACATCTTATCTCATATCCTTTTCTGCTTTTCTAATGAACAACATTTTATAAAATTTATAATTTCTATTTTCATTTTATTTTTTGGAATAATTTTCTCAAAGAAAATTATCATCTTCTTCAGTATATATTAACACAAAATTTTTAAAAATTGCTAAAACTTCATACTTTATAATATCATATTAACATCATTAAATAAAAGATTTATAAGAAGCATATGACAGATAAAAATTTAATTAAGTTAGTGATCCATGGTCGAGGCGGGCAGGGAGCTGTTACTGCGTGTGAAATTTTAGCAGAAGCAGCATATCTAAGTGGAAATTTTAAAGACGTTCATGCATATCCTTCATTTGGAGCTGAGAGAAGAGGTGCTCCTGTCCAAGCATATGCTAAACTTTCTAGAACAGACACAATTTGGGATAGATCTGAGATATATCATCCTAATATTTTGATAATTTTCGACGAAAGTGTACTAGATCAAACAATTGCATCATCTCTTGAAAATAATGGAATATTTATTATAAATTCCGATAAAGATCCAAAAACTTTAGCAAACGAATATCATTTAAATCCAAGTATCAAAATTGTGGCAGCAGATATTAGTAAGTTAGCTCTTGACAAAAATCTAACTATTGACGGCAATCCCGTTATAAATACTCCCATTCTAGGGCTATTATCTAAAGCAATCCCTGATTTACAATTAAAAAATCTAAAAAAGGTGATTATGGATAAGTTAGGGGAAAAGTTGGGTTCATTAAACTATGAGCTTATTGAACAAGGATATAATCTAGCCAAAATAACGTGATAAAAACCAAAGTACTTATCACTTATACTAAGGGTAATTTTACAATAAAATTACTTCCTTTATTTCTACCTAATGATTCTGCTCTAATTTCTCCATTATGCAAATCTATTATTTCTTTTGAAATAAATAAACCCAATCCAGTGCCTTGAATATCAATATATTCAAATTCTTCTCCTGATCTTTCAATTTTTCCAAATCTTGTAAATAACATATCCATTTCCTTTTGCGTTAAACCAATTCCTGTATCTTTTATAGACAATTCAGCAAAATTGATCAACTTCTCAAGCTCTATCTTAATATCTCCATTAGGAGGAGTATTTTTTATTGCATTAGAAAGTAAATTCATAATCACTTGCTCCATTCTAATTCTATCTAAATCTAAAAATAAATCTTCTGGAAGGGATATTTGAATGTTAATTTTCCTCTCTTTTATCAAATACATTAATTCTTTGATTACATCTTTTATAATTGAGCTAAAATTTACACTTTGCTTTTTAAGTTCTAGCTTATTAAACTCAACGCGAGAAATATCTATTAAATTTTCAACTAAAAATCTTAATCGTTTGCCTCCTTTTTCAATTAATTCTAAAATTTCAAGTGGTTCTCTCTCAAAATTTTCTTTGTAGATATTTAAAAGAAGTTCAGATCCTCCACAAATCGAAACAAGTGGTGTTTTTAATTCATGAGATACTCTTGAGATTAGATTTTTGCGTAAATTATCCAACTCTTTTAATTTCTCTAATTCTTTTTCAATTAAGAATTCTACCTCCTTCCTTGACCTAATATCTGTGAATATCGCTTGAACAAAAATTTCATGATGAATTTTTATAATTGAGGCTTGTAAATTAGTCCAAATTAGAGTGCCATTTTTATGTTGAATTTGAAGATCAATCCTATGTAAATCCTCTCCCTTTATAAATTTCTGAAATGCTTCAAATATGCTTTTTATACTTTCTGAAGGTATTATTGGTAATTTGGAAAATTTTTTACCAATTAACTCTGCCCTATCATATCCAATCATTGTTTTGAGGGTTGGATTGCAATCTATAATTACCCCCTTAGAATTAATTAAAACTATGGAAAAAGGAGTATTTTCATAAAGGAAACGAAACTTTCTTTCAGACTCTTTTAATTTCTTTTCTAAATTATACTTTTCAGTAATATCAATAAAAGTTCCTTCAATTCCAGTAGGTGTTCCATCTTTATCTTTCATTAAATGAGAATTTAACTGAATAACTATTTTTTTTCTATCCTTTGTTAGTGCTTGACATATGTAATTCTTAGCAAATCCTTTATTCATAACATCCTTAACATAATCATCACGAAGTTCAGGATCTTGCCAAAAATCAGTAACTTTTTTTCCAACCAGACTCTCCTCAATATCATATTCTAAAATCTTATTATGAGCAGGGTTATGATTAATCATTCGACCATCTAAAGTAACTTGATAGAAACCAACATCCAAATTATTCACCATATCACGAAATTTAGTTTCGGAATCCTTTAATTGTTCTATAGCGTTAATTCGTTCCGTGATATCCTCAGTATGGACTAAAATTAAATCTGGGGGTACAAAGCCGTAATGTACTGACAGATGTTTTTCTTTCTTTGTACCAAAAAATTTATACTTCATCTGACGACTTATTTGTTTCTTTTGGGAAAAACAAAGCTCTAAATCATCCAAAATATCCTTACGATCTTTATATAAATCCAGAGCCTTATATCCTAAGAAATCTCTAACATTTCCCTGTGTAATTGTCGCAGCAGCATTATTAAAATCAATCAAAACGACTGCATTGTTTATATACCGCCATATATATACGGGAATCGGACCCTCTTTATAAATAGCTTTGAATCTTTCCTCAGATTCCAATAGTCTCTGTTCTGCTTTTTTACGTTCAGTAATATTTTTCCCAATCCCTAAAATCGCATAAACTTCCCCTTCTTTTTTTAATGGAATACCATAAGTTTCAATATATAAGAAATTTCCATGTTTTGTATGGATTTTGTATTTACTTACTTTAGATTGTTTTCCTGTTTTTATGATCTCTTTTGTAACCCGATAAGCTCGATTTAAATTTTCTTTATCTAACAAATCAATAAATGAAATATTACCTAAATCCTCAGATTCATAACCAAGAGCAATTAAAGTAAGATCACTAGCATCTAGAAAATTACCATTTAAATCATTCACGTATATTAAATCTAATGAATGCTCAAATAAATCTGCATACTTCTTTCTAATCTCTTCTTTATTATACTCCATTAACAACCCTAAAGAAGTAATGACAACTTATTCCTTAAGTATGTCTTCTAAAAAAAATATGAAAGTGGAATATATTTATGTCTTTCTTTTTCGAAACTAATTTCCAGCAAGCTATGAAGAATTTGTTCCAATTATATCAAAGAATAATTGCTTATTGTATTTAATCGGAAAAATTTTATTTCAAAACTAATTAATTTTTATATATATTAAGTAATTCATTAAATCATATGAATATCTATGACAGATACAAAAAAAGATTATCAAAAAATATTGGGCTCTGTACAAAAACCTGTAAAAGGAGAAGCAGGGAAAACTGGTACATGGAGTTCAAAAAAACCGGTAATAAATTTAGAAAAATGCATTCCTGCAAAATCAGGTAAGCCAAGTTGCTTTAATTGTTGGTTATATTGTCCTGAAGCGGTTATAACAAGAACAGTTCCTCCAGAAATAGATTTAGAATACTGTAAAGGCTGTGGCATTTGTATGGAGGAATGTCCTGCTAAAGCTATAACAATGGAAGAGGTGATTATAGAATGACTCTTACTGAATCAAAATCCGATAAAATAGAGAAAAAAATAAAGATTTTAACTGGTAATCATGCCGCAGCTCATGCATTTAGACAAGCAAAAGTTGGAGTAATATCCGCTTACCCCATTACACCCCAAAGTCCAGTTGTCGAAAAGATAGCAGAATTTATTTCTAAAGGCAAATTAAAAGCCCGTTTTGTCAAAGTTGAATCCGAACACTCTGCTTTAGCCGTTTGTTGTGCCGCATCCGCAACGGGTTCACGAGTTGGTACAGCAACATCATCCCATGGTTTAATGTATATGTATGAGATGCTCCCATGGGCTTCAGGAAATAGACTCCCTATTGTAATAAATTTAGCTACGAGAGCTACAGGAGCACCTTGGAGTGTGTGGACGGATCATCAAGATTTTATTACAATTAGAGATGTTGGATGGATACAATTATTTTGTGAAAATAATCAAGAAATTTATGATACAAATATTCAAGCTTTTAAGATCGCAGAAGATCCAAGAAATTTTGTGCCTGTAATTGTAGGTTATGACGGTTATATTCTCTCTCACACAATGATGCCCGTCGTTTTAGAAAATCAAGAAGACATTGATGCATTCTTACCCCCTTTAAAACATCATATAAATTTATCAAATATTTCAGTGGTAAAAGGGATAGATCCTGTAACTACCCCCCATGTAAGAGATCGAGGAGATGAAGGTACTGCTCCAGGATATTTTGAATATAGATATGCTTTACAAAAGGCTCTCGAAAATTCAATTGATATCATTAAAGAAGTTCATAATGACTATGCTGAGAAATTTGGAAGATCTTATGGTAATGGTGTATATAAAACTTTTCGCGCTGATGATACAGATACCCTAATATTTGCTATGGGCTCTGTTGCCGCACAAACGAGAATTGCAGTTGAGAGATTAAGAGAAGAAGGATTAAAAATTGGATTAGTAAGTCTGAAATTATTTCGACCTTATCCCGCAAAAGAATTAAGAGACTATTTCAAAACTAAAAAAAATATCATTGTTTTTGATAGAGATATAGGTTATGGATATGAAGGAGTACTCAGTTATGAATTAAAATCGGCTCTCTATAACTTACCAGATTCTCCATTTATTAAAGGCTTTATTGTTGGCTTAGGAGGAAGAGATATCACAACCGATCAAATAATTAAAGGAGTCAAAATTGCTTTACAACAAAAAGAAAAAGGGATTATTTCACATAATACTGAATTTTTAGGATTAAAATTAGATGAATTAAAATTTTAAAAAGAGGGGTGAAAAGCGATAGTTAATGTTTTAGAAATTCCGGATGAAGAATTAATCTATCCTGGTACAAGAGCTTGTGCAGGATGTTCAATGGCTCTTATTTATCGTATTGCACTAAAAGCTTTAGGTAAAAATACAATTATTACAGTACCAGCAAGTTGTTTAACGGTTTTGCATGGTATGCAGGGATTTTGTACAACTAAAGTATCTGTACTCCATACTCCTTTTGCGACTACAGGTGCTTCGGCATCAGGGATTGTGGCTTCATTAGAAGATAAAGGCTTAAATGGAGATATTAATGTGGTTGCATTTGCGGGAGATGGAGGCACGGTAGATATTGGTATTCAAAGTTTAAGCGGTGCAGTTGAAAGAGGAACTAATTTTATCTTTGCATGTTATGATAATGAAGCATATATGAACACAGGTGTTCAACGGAGCGGAAGTACTCCTCCAGGTGCATATAGCACAACTACACCAAATGGAAAGATTGGATATAAAAAAAATATGCCAAAAATAATAGAGGCTCACGGTGCACCTTATGTTGCAACTGCGATATCCTCTTACCCATTAGATATATATGAAAAATTTTCTCAAGCTAAAAAGATTTATGGCCCCAAATATATTCATATTCTATCACCTTGTCCTCCTGGTTGGGGTTATGAACCAAAAGATTCAATAAAAATAGGAAGATTAGCAGTACAAACAGGATTTTGGCCCTTATATGAAGTAATCGAGGGAAAATTTATATTATCAAAGGATAGTAGAAGATTTCTTGACCCCTCCAAGCGTAAACCGATTGAAGAATACTTGTCAGCTCAAAAAAGATTTCGAAATATTTCTAGCGATACTATAGAGGATTATAGGAAATATATTAATAATTTATGGATAGAAATCCAAAAACGATTAGAAGAAAAGCAATAAATTTATCTAATTATTTTTTCTAATATATTTTTAAAAAAAATAATAACTAACTAATTTTTACATATATTGAATATTAATGCTTAAAACCTTTATATTTTATGAAGTGAAAAATAAATGGGTTGAAGAAAGCTCTCATTTACTTTATCATGATTTATGTGCATTTGTAGACGAGGAAAAAAAGGTAATATACCTATGGAATGGACCACAGAGTACAAAAGAGAGATTAAAAAAAGGATTAGAGTCAATAAATAAATTGATTAATAATTTTCCTGGAATAAATTTTCTCATTGAAATTTATAATAAAAAAAGTGCTCCTCAGGTTGAAGCGAGGTTAAACAAATTACTTGAAGCAGTGAAAAATAAAGATGATGTAATACACTATCAGTATTCTCATTTTTTAACAATCCGATTGCATTTTATCTCATCAATTGTATCACTAATACTTCCTATAATCGCATTCTTAGCCTTGAGCTTTTCATTACTATGGGAAAGCGTTGGAAGCAGTTATTTAGTCTATTCTAATAATTATAATATTTGGTTATTGTTAGGAAAAATACCAATATTCATTTCGCTTATTCTTTTTGCTTTCATTTTAACCATAGCAATTTATGAATATGAAATAACAATTATTATTTTATCATCAATGAGTATTATTATTTGTATTAGTCTTCTATTATATCTTGGACAAGGTATATTTTTATTTCAGTTTCAAGAAGGATATACAAGCGTTCTCTACTATATTGCTAAAATTGATATATACATATTTTTAATCGTCACTGGATTATCAATTGCTATTTTTGAAATACCAAACTTTATGAAAACTATAAGTTTCATATTTACTTATAAAAAGTTCATTCTCTAAATGATAACCTCTAATTTCATCAACAAATTTTAGTAAATTTGGTAAGAATAATAAATCTTAAAAGAAGTAAAAAAAAAATATTATCATATGGCTGAGGCTGCTAAATTACTTTTAGATATTGAAAAAGAAGATTTACGAATCCTAATGGCTATTGAAATAGGTATGAGAAGATCTGAATATGTTACGGTTCAAAATATCAAGTTTTATTCCAGATATCCAATGGAAGAGACTCTCTATAGAATAAAAAATGTACATAAATTAAACATGATAATTCGAGATTCTTCATCTTATGAAATAAGTTATACATTAAATTCATTAGGATACGATCTTCTAGCCCTTCATTCTCTCGTTGAAAAAGGTAAAATAAGTCAATTAGGACCTTTAATTGGAAAAGGAAAAGAATCAGATGTGTATAGCTGTATGGATGATGATCATAATATTTTTGCATTAAAAATTTATAGAATGGGAAGAACAAGCTTTAAAAATATTAAAAAGACTCGCAATTTGATCAAGAATAGAAAGCATTTATCTTGGTTATATATAAATCGATTAGCGGCAAAGAAAGAATTTGAGGCGTTAAAAAAAATATATATACTTAAACTAAACACGCCTAAACCAATAACCTATAACAGACACATAGTTATTATGTCATATTTGAGAGGAAAGGAATTGGTTTATTATAAGGAAGTAGATAATCCTCGTAAAATTTTTAAAAATATTGTTAATCAGATACGATTAATTTATAAAAAGGCAGGTATAATACATGGGGATTTAGGTGAGTTTAATATAGTAATAGATGAAAAAGGGAATATTTTGATTATCGATTGGATACAGTGGGTTTCGAAGAATCATCCTAATGCTAAAGCTTTGCTAGAGCGTGATATTACTAACATATGTGAATATTTTAAGAAAAAATTTAAACTCGATATAAATACTACAGATGTTATACAAACATTTTATAAAAATTGAATCGTCATTTTTCATTCTTAAAAATATGCCCCTGCAGAATAAAATCTTCTAAATGGGGAACATCATAGATTTCATAATTTTCTATCTTATATTGTACTAATTTATTAAATTTCGCGATAGTCACTTTTTTTTTTAAGATTGAGAGTACAATTTCAATATTGTTTTTTCCTACTCTAATTAAATTATCTAATCCCTCCTCAAAATCGTAAAGATTTTGGAAAGCAGTAATCGAAAAAATCTCATCGAATATATTCTTTCGAAATGGAAGATATTCCAGATCAGCAACTATTAAATGAATATGTTGAGATATTCTCGAATAACTCAATTTTAACTTGAACATTTTTAACATATTCCTTGATATATCTGCTCCTACATAATTCCATTTCAATCGAGTAATCGTTCTCACACATTTTAAGGCAAAATCAGCAAGCAAACCAGTTCCGCAACCTGCATCCAGAATTATTTTTTCTCTAAAGATATATTCTTTTAAAAAAGTTCTAAATTTATTTGATTGAATCTCATGGTATCGCTTATCATAATATTGAAATGAAGAATTATATTTTTCGATAATTTGTCTTTTTTTATCTATATGAATAGTATTGGTTTTCACTAAAATTACTCCAACTAAATTAAAAACTTAATAAGCGAAATTTAACCGATAATAAGGTTTTAATTCAAAAAAGTTTTTCTTTAAATTATCTTTTTAATAATAATAATAATTATTTTTTTAATTAAGGTTTTAATATGTCAAGTAGAAATAGCAATCAACAGAAATCAAAAAACCCATTGCACATTTTACAGAATGCTATGGGATCAATCATTATCTTAAGGTTAAAGGATGGAACAGAATATAGAGGATTATTAAAAGAAATTGACGCTTACATGAACATGATCATAGAAGATTGTACAGAAATCATGGATGGGAGTCCTGTAGCCAAATATAATGAAATATTTATCCGTGGGAATAATTTACTATTTATCAAACCTGATGCTTCTCAAATCATGTAGAATTAATAATAAAGTTGAAAAGTTATAAAGACTTCCCTCAAGCTTATTTCTGTTATTGGTTATGGAACGTTCATTACTAAGGGATATTGGAAAAAAGCATCTCATACAGAAGTTTGCTTAGTTAGAAATTATACCCGAATTTATCCTACTGAATTTTGGTACCCTGTTGTTTTACCATCGAGAGATTCTTTTTGGGCATTAAAATTTGAGGTTCGTCCTGATCAATTGAAAAAATTAGATAATTATGAGGGAGTGCTATCGTGTATTTTTAAACGGGTTAAAACACAAATATTATTAAAAAAGGAAATAAGCCAATCTGCCTATATTTATATCCCTACTACTGAATTTATAAAAGTAAATGGTTTGCATCTCGAATTGGATAAAAATGATAGATGGAAAGAGGAGATTAAAAAATACCCAAAAATTGTGCGTAAATTCCCTGAATTGATACTCTGATTATTCCACGAGTTTGGCTATAACTTCATTATTTCTAATTATAGCATAAGATGCGGGATTTTTGCTATATTTACCTCTATAATTTTCTGAAGAAAATATAGATAATAAGTGCTTATCAAAAAACCACTTATAACCACTTGGGAACATTTCATGAGATCTAATTAAATAACTAAGATTATTGGCATTCATAAATTCGGTAAATACATCTTCTCCAAAAAATTGGATTCCCTGTCCTCTATAACTTTTCTCAAAGCCAGATAAACACTCTTTCGGGTCATTCCATAAGATATGATATAACCCACTATTTAAATGTTTTAGAACCATATGTCTTTCTCTAGATGCACACCCTTTTAATTTTCTAATCAGCTCAAAATCTTCTGGAATTCCACCATGTAAACATAAGATACGGTTGTTAACAATAGCACAATAAGGTAAAACTTCATATAATGCTAATACCTCGTTAAAACGCTCTTTATCTTTAAACTTAGACGTAAATTCTTTGAAAAAACCATAATATTCGTTCATTTCTAAAGTTTCATGATTTCCTCTTAGAAGATAATATTTTTTTGGATTTAAAATCTTTAGGATTAAGAGGGATATAAAACATTCTAACTGCTTTTCCCCTCGATCAACAATATCTCCTAAGAAAATTACAAATTTCGGATTAGTGTTTTCAATAATTTCCAATATTTTTCTCAAAGAATCAAAATTTCCATGAATATCGCCTATGACGTAAACCTCATGATCATTTTCAGTGACCTCTAATTCCAAGCATGTATTTTCGTTACCAATTATATCGCTTGCTTTGCATAAAATATCTGAAATATCCGTAATTTTTAATTTTGGTATTCTATTAGGATTAATAAGTAGTTCTTCTAAAATATCGCTGTCAATCAAGAGAATTTATCAAATTTAAAATATTATTCTTTCTTTGTAATTTTAATTAAGATTTTTTAAAAATATTGTCTCTAATATTTAAAACTAAAAATACAAATTTTAGATATAAATAAAATCTCAGAAAAATAAGTAATTTTGAATTATATGACTAAAAATCCTAATAGTGTGCTCAACTCCTTTTTAAATGAAATTATTGACAAATTTGAAAAAGAAATAATCGAACGCAAAAATACTACTCAAAATTTAGGTATTATTTATACACCTCAAAACATAGCAGATTTTATTGTGGAAAATGTTATTAGTCTCTATATAAGTGAATTTTTAAAAGACAAGCAACTCATCCAGAATAATTTAACTTTTATTCAATTACATTCTAAATTAAACTTATTTCCTAAGAAATTAAGAATGGTTCTAATAGAATCATTGAAAAATATTAAGATTTTAGATCCTGCTTGTGGGTCTGGAATATTTTTAGTAGCTACATGTAAAATTCTTTACGAATTCTATAAAAGATTAGAGCTAGTGAATGATGAGCATGAGATTAAACAATTTATCATAGAAAATAATATATACGGAATAGAAATAGAAAATAATGCTTCAGAGATTTCAAAACTAAAGCTTATAAACTGGTTATACTCTTCAAAAGGGAATATTAATTCTAATCATATAGATTTACATAAATATAATCTAAAAAATATAAATATCCTAATTCAATCGTTTAACATTAAATTGAATATCCATACTATAGATTATTTACTTGAATTTAATTCAAGAGATTTTGATATTATTCTTGGAAATCCTCCATACGTAGAAAATAAGAAAATCTTCGATAAAAATTACAAAAAAGAATTGAAAAGTAAATATAGATCAGCATATCGCTTATTTGATATATCAATCCTATTTATAGAGAAATCATTAAAGATCTTAAACTCTAATGGATGTATTTCATTTTTAACCACAAATAAATTTCTCTCAGCTGAATATGGTTTAAGAATTCGCGACATTTTATTAAGAAATGTTGAAATAAAAGAAATTATTAACTTATCATCTATTCCCATTTTTCATAGAACTTCGGTATATCCTGTTATATTAACTCTAAAGAAGCAAATCCCCAATTATTCTAATAAGATAAAAATTACCAATCTTAAAAGTATTAATGAAATAGTAAAACAAAAAATGAGTAATCTTTCATATAAATATATCAATCAAATTGATATACAAAATCTTCCTGGGAAGGTAATTCCACTTTCCCATAATATAACCGTTGTAAACGAATTATATAAAAAGCTTAAGCAATTTTCCGAAGTATTTAATGATTTAGAAATCATATACAGACCCTTTGGCTTTATTCATTGGGTAAATAGTTTTGAAAACGTTTCTAAAGAAAAGAAGTCCGATAAAGATCTATTATTAATTGGGACTGGAAATGTCGCAAAGTATTACTTAAAATTCGAAAAAAGAATAAAATTAGCTAAAAAAAATATTTCTATTTCATATTTCAATTATAAGAGAGAATTTAGTGATATTTGGAAAAAATTACAAGGAGAGAAGCTAATTTATAGAGAAATTGCTCAAGAATTGACTTGGCTATATGACCCAGGGAATTTTGTGAATATTACAGGCCTCTATTTCGTACGAATTCCTTCCTTATCAACAGAAAACCTCTTTTCTTTACTTGCAATTTTTAATTCAAAATTGATGAATCTTGTTTTTAGTACTCTTTTTAGCACACTTCACATGTCAGGAGGATATATGCGATTTAATGGTATATTCATTAAAAGATTACCAATGATTAATAATTTGAATAAACCCTTGGCTCGATTAGGAATGATTTTACAGTTTTTAAATCAATTTAAATATGAAATCCAAACAATGGGAAATTCTGAATTGTTAAAGTATTTCAAAAATGAAAATGTAGAGAAGCAATTGATTTTTTATGAGAATTTAAGTAATAGCTTAGTATATCAATTATTTCTTCCAAAAGAATCCAATCACTTGTTCAATAAAATAATGAAATCAGAAGATTGTATTCCGAGTATAAAATTTAAATTTTTTGATAACTTTTATACTAATCTCGAGGATAACACTTATACAAACGAAGAAATAACTAAAAATTTAAGGGAAATCAATAAATCTTATCTTGAATTAAACAAGTCTTTAAAACTAATTAAATAAATGATTTGTCTAAATACAAATATTCTGATGTAATATAATATCAAAAGATTTTAACGAAAATTGCCCTTTTGCCCCTTAACACGATAATTTACAAATTAAAAAAAATAATAAATTCTAAATTTCATTGTAGTAATTTGATCTTATATTAAATTCTTAAAAAAAATAAATAGTGTGATGAAATTTATGGCAAAGAAAAAAACTCAAACAAAACCTCCTGATGAAGATGAGATTCCAGATGGCAAAGTTGATGAAGAAGGAGAAGAAATATTAGATTTGTATGACGAGAATGATAATCTCGATGATGACCTTGACTATGATCTTAATCAAATTGATGACGAGATGCTAGCAGATGAAGATGAAGATGAACAATTTGGATATGAAATAAGTGAAGTTGAACAATTAATGAGAAAATTGAAATGTGCTCCCTGCCCCGGAAGTTCTAGTAAAGCCACTTGCAAAGTGCGTGATGATTTTGGATGCCCACCAGATAAAGCGAAAAAATAAAAGGAATAATATTGTTAATTAGATTATTTATTTTTATTATTTTCTAAATTTATTTTTTTAATGTTTATTTGATGATGATTTCTAAGAACTTAAAAAGAGCAATACTAATTTACGTAGACATAATAGTGAGTATGCTTATATGGAATATTAATCAAAATATTTTTGGTAATCCTTTATGGATATGTTTTATATTATCAACTACTACATTCTTAATTATTTTCACTCCATTTGAAATATATTGGAATTTTAGAGATTTCTGGTTTGATAGATGGACTGAATTTTATCCAAAAGACCTAACTATCACAAGAATTCAGATAGAAGTTACGAGTGAGCACAAAAAAAAATATAAAAGTTTGAGCGCTCTTTTAATTTATTCTCAAGAAAAAGAGAAAATCCAATTAAAAAATTCAATTGTAGTCATCTGTCACGGATTTTCAGATTCTAAAGAGACACTTCAGAACTATTATTATCCTTTAGCTTATAATGGATATATAGTACTTACTTATGATGCTAGAGGAACAGGCGCTTCAAAAAAATTAGGAAGGAGGGGTCAGTTTTTGAAGCGAATTGATGATTTTAAAAAAGTAATTGAATGGATAAAATCAAATAAAGATTTCAGAAATAAGAGAATTTTTAGTATTGGCTTTAGTATTGGTGCAATTACAGTATTATCTGGAGGCTTTCAAAATACTGCTATTGAGAAAATTATCGCAATATCTGCTATGTCATTTTATCGGAAAAATTTGCCACGGTATAATCCGTTAGTTATGTTTAATTACTTTTTAAAAGGGGTAAAATTATTCCCCAACGAAGATGAGAATCGAAAACTATCACCATATCTAATTGTTGAAGATCTAAAAAAAAAAATTAATGAAGAGCAATGGAAAAAGTTAGCTTTCAGAGTAATGATTATCCATAGCAGAAATGATCGGATAATTAATTTTAGAAATTTTGAAGAAAATAGTACGATATTAAACTTACATGAGAATAATACAATCATTTTGAAAAAAGGTGGGCACACTCATAAGAAAAATGAGCTTGCTCTTGTTGGATCATCTTTAGAATTTTTAGACAGATAAACCTTCATTTTGATATTTTATCGAACTTTAAATAGTTTCTTGCTGAAAAAGTTTTAAATTACTCTATTTACATTATCATGGTTTTCTGCCAAATATGTAAGAACGAGATCGAAATCGAGAAGATAGATAAAACATATCAAATATCTCTAGGAAATATTATTAATAAGAAATTTCTTGGGAAAGAGACCTATTACTTTCATATTGATTGTCTAAATGATAATTTATCTCATAATAAACTTAAGGCTATTATGCTTATCCAATAATATTTTTATTATGATATAGTAAAAAATTTTAAGATAAAGAAGTTATAAATAAAGATACCCTTGATGATTTCCTTTCGTACTTAATCTTAAACTTCCTAGTAATATCTTTTTAATCTTCTTCTGCTCTTTATATCCAAAATCAGAGTATAATAATATATAATTTTTTTCTACATTAATAACAAAGAGAAGCCCTAAATTAATCATTTTTGAATCTTCAGTCAACAATGATATAATAACATAATGATAAGGTAAGTTGATTAAATCATTGATGTTTATCTCTTGCTCAATAGTTCTTTTAGAATCTTTGTCATAATCGTTTTTAATAAACTTAATGTTATTTAGAGGAATGGATATTTTCCTAAAATTTTCTAATACTTTAGCAAATTGACTTTGTCGCAAAAATCTTCTTTCATCTTTATCTTTGTCGTAGAAATATTTATTTTTTTCTTTTATTAAAAAAATCTTACGGTGTTTTGACTTTGAAGCAGATTTTTCAATGGTCTTCAATTCTTCAATTTCATCATCATGAAATATAATTAAAATATCTGGGTCAACTATATCAATAAAAAAACTCTTATATATTATCCCTGCTTCAGTTTTTATCCAACCATCAGTATCTATGAGTATATATCTTGAATTTGGATGATTTTTAAAATAACTTTCAATAAGATCTTTGCATGCTTGTGCTATAATAAACTTATAATTAGATTTTGGAAATGTACTTCCTATGAAAACAGTATCTTCTTTTCCTATATCTGCGCTCGAAACTATATAATCCTTTATCTCGCCAATATTAATAGTAGTGGGAAGATACATAATCTGTTGACCCAAATCAGAATCAAGATATCCTCCCTTTATACCGTCATTTAAGAAATTATTAGCCAAATATTTAATAAGGGTAGTTTTACCACTGCTTATTCCAAGGACCATTACTTTTAAAGGTGTTCCATCGTCATTCTTTCGCATTTGATTTATTAATGTATCTTTAATTGTAACCCATTCATCAGTAATTGTATTTTCCTCAATCAGATTGATATTATTACTATCTGACGTATAAACTTCAATCCTTGACGATTCTAAAGCATAGAGAGGGTAATTATGAGCGCTAGGGACGATAAGACTCTTATCACTTTCCTTATTTTGTGCGCTAAAGATTTTACCGAAAACATCAATTTTACCTTCTAATATGTTTACTCTAGAAGGACCTTTAACCAATAATGTATAACCCTTTTCAATATCTTTAATCATAGCATACTCAATTTTTAATTTAATAATAATTTAAAAATCTAATACTTGCTCACATTTTATACTTATTAATTAAAAGAAATATACTTTACTTTTCTAAATTTAAATCTGCAATTCATAAATATGAAGCACATTTTCAAACCCCAGTTTGATAAATAATTTTTTAGCAATATCATCAACATCTGGTCTAATAGCTAACCTTATTGAGTGAATATGATTGCTCTTAGAATAATCTATTATATTCTTTATGATTTCTTCCCCTATTCCAATTCTTCTTTTTGTTTCTTTTACGATTAGATTTGAAATGTACCCTAAACGGAAACCCTTAATGGAATTTTGGACAGTAAAATATGCTATACCAAGTATTGTTGTATTATCGCGATCTAAAGCAATTAATACCTCAGAATTAGAATTTTTTTCCAAATGTTTTTCTAGATCTTTTTTCCATAATACTTCATCAAATTCTTGGTTATTAATCTTACAGAGACTCTTCATCAAAGCTGTCATTTCATTTATATCTTTATATGTGAATTCTCTTATTATCATTGCTTTTTAAATTAGAAATTTCAATAACATCAATAAGTTTACTTTAATTTAAATTAATGATTAATTTTTAATCTTTTTTAATTATTCCTTCTATAAACTTAATAATTTCAGAAACAATTATATTATGATCTGGAGAGTCTAATATCGGATGATCATTATTTTCTAACCAAATTTTCTTTTTATTGAGTGATTTTACCCGATAATAAATATAATCTATACTTTTTTTTTTAATTTGTCTATCCTTTCGACCTTGAAGTAATAGTACAGGACTTTGTATCTCTGGTAAAATCTCCCTCATTTGTTTAATTAATTCTTTTACTTTACCCACAATATTAATTGGAATTTTATCGTAACCAACCCATTTTCCATTTGTATCGCGCTTGAATTGATCAGATTCAATAGCATGATATTTAACAAAAATATTTAATAGGGGAGCGATTAAAGGTCCGATTCCTCTAATCCCTATTGGTGCACTAATCGCAAAAATGCCATTAATTTCATGAGATTTAGCAATTATGAAAGGTAATACTCCTCCTATGGAATGACCGCCAACTATTATTACATCACATTTATCCTGAATAAATTTAAACTCTTTTTCTAAACTCTCTAACCAATCCTTCACTTTAACTTTATGCAATTGTTCTGGATGGGTACCAAACCCGGGTAAGAGAGGAATGTAAATAGAGTATCCTTTTTGGTTAAAAATATCTTTTGCTATATATTTAAGGTCAGCACAGGTTCCACCTCCAAAACCGTGTAGCATCATAATACCAATTTTATTTCCCTCAAAATAAAAAGGACCTGCCCCTGGTAAAATATTTTCTCTCATATTCTTTCTGTAAATCTTTTATTTTTATGTGAGGGTAAATTTACCGTTTCATTTTCTTATAACAATCAATACACATTTTACTTCCTTGGTAATCCATTAATCTCGAACTCATAGTAGCTTCTTTGCAGATCTCACAAGGAATTGAATCCTCAATTTGAGCAAAACTAGGTGGATTAAATTCAATCTCCTTAATATCAAAAATATCTTCGGGCTTGCTGTTTAATAGTTTTTGAATTCTTTCTTCTTTACTTAGATTCTTTTTCTCTTGAAAAAAAGACTTATATGCTAATCTCACAGCTTTTTGTGTTTTTCGATTATAAAAAGTGTAATTATTTTTACCATAATCATTAAAAATAAGATTTCCCTTTCCAAATGTACAACCAAGAAGTACTTGTATTGCATCAACACTGCAATTGTTATTTTCAACAATAGCGACAATCTCCTCGTTCGGAGAAAAATGAAATCCATGGTCTAAAGCGTATTTTGCTGCTAAAGTTCCTATAGCCACACCAGGACATAAATGCCCATGAAAGATCGATGCTTTTTTCATTAATTCACTTATTTCCATCAGCATTACCCACAAAATTCTGAACTTAAAGAATTTAATTATATTATTTATATCATAATTTAAATATATTTATTATAGTCATGAAATTTCTAGTAGATGCAATGTTAGGAAAACTTGTACGGTTTTTACGGATTTTCGGGTATGACACTGTGTATGCAGATGATCTAGAAACTTATTTTGATATGAGCCCAGTATCAGATGATAAACTGGCTGAATACGCAGAAAAGGAAAACCGAATCATAATCACTAAAGATTTGCCTTTTCATAACAAGCTCCGAGCTAAATCTGTATATTTAAAAGGAGAAGGGGTTTATAATTATCTAAATCAACTTAAACAGAAATTGAATTTAGAATATAATTTTAAAATAAACGTTGCACGATGTTCATTATGTAATAGTGATTTAGAAATAGTTCTGAAAAAATCAGATATAAAAGATAAGGTTCTTAATGAAACCTACAATAATTACGATGAGTTTTATCAATGTACTAATCCGAATTGCAGAAATATCTACTGGAATGGCCCACATATAGTTGATATTCTAAAGAAAATTAAAAGGAAACAGTAAAAGGGCTAAGTATTATTTTTTAAAATAAGTATCCTTAATTTCTTGGAATTTCTGCTTTGTTTTGATCATATCTTCAGTACAATTACCTTTCTGATACATTGCATAAGCTTGATTAAGTAATTCAAGAGTTTTTTTATATTCTTTATTCTTAAAATGATTTTCCGAAAGTTCTACTAGATAATCTCCTTTTTTTTTATAAAATTCAAGAAACTGTGCTGATGTGTCTATCTTTTCACTCATTGTGTTTTACATTCACAATTTTTTAACTTATATAATAATAATAGAACTTCTTAATAATAATGTTAATTATAATTTCTAAAATCATAATTAACTTACTTTTTCACGGAAAGATTTCATATCAACAATTTTTTTATTTAAACGAGATTCTTCAGCGGCAAACGCCATTAAATGACTTTCAAGGATTTCAAAGGCACTTGTCAATGAATAATCTTTGCGCCGTTCTATTACTGCTTTTAAGAAGGCATCAATAAGAAGGAAATCACCACCTCCATGACCAGATCTACTAACTTGTAGTTTATGACCGTGAATGATTTTTTTTTTCCCCGATAGATGATCATATAGAGTAATGTTTTCATAACCATCATGAGTATAAAATTCACCCTTTAATGTTGCTTTTGTACCATCGATTCTTATGGTTCTTCCTTCCCGTTCACTGAAACCGTGCATCGTTAAATTGGCCGTAGTTCCATTTTCAAACTCAATCGCAACTAACTGATGATCCACTACATCATTATCACATTTATATACACATCTCCCATAACGACTTGTGCTAAGAATGCGCTTTTTAGTATTATCACTATAATCTTCAGTACTTTCCTCGGGTCGTCCTGAATATAGAGGTTCAACGGGCCATTCTTTCCAATATCTCAACCGTTTAAATATTGGAACCATTTTCGAAAGAAGTGTAAGCGATTTAACATGATGTTTTCTCAGTTTTGCTAAAAATTTAATTCCCTTCTTGTTGCTATTCATCATAATTTGAATTATGGGAATTATATCTATGTAGATTCTAGGAGCGTAATAGATGCAATGCCCTTCAATGGGACATCCCTCAACACAATAATCTGGTGCATCTTTTGGAGCATTTTCTCTCCTGAAATGCGTTAAAGTGCCAAATGAGCTGACACTTTTTGGTTTTGATCCAACCATATAATACAATAGATCTAAATCATGACAACATTTAGCTAAAATCATGGGAGATGAGTTTGAAACATTATTCCAATTTCCCCGTACAAATGAGTGTGCCATATGATACCAAGAAACATTTTCTCGATGTGTGATATTAATGACATCTCCAAGCGTTCCCTCATTAATGACCTTAAAAATGGTAGAAAAGAAATTTGTATATCGCAAAACATGGCTAATCCCCAAGATATTCTCAGAATTTTTTGCTATATTTGTGATTTTAATGCACCCTTCCAGAGTATGCGCCATAGGTTTCTCTAACAGTACATCATATCCCCTTTTAAGAGCATTAATAGCAGGTTCAATATGCAATTGATCTTGGGTGCAAATAAAAGCAATATCTGCTAACTTTTCTTGTTGCAGTATCTCTTCCCAATTTTTAAAGCATTTATCTTCAGGAATGTGGTGTAAATTGGCAAATTTTTTCCTTCGATAGTCTATTGGTTCTGCTACAGCGATAAAGTTTAACCTCTCAGGATAATTTAATGCATATTCTCCGTAAACAGTCATTCCTCTATCTCCTGCACCAATTAATATAGCATTTAAGGTTTTATTCACTCGCTTAATTCACCTTTATCCTTTAGTATAGAAGGAATTATTCCTTCTTTAAGTAAGTAATCGACTAATACTATTGCAGTAATAGACTCCACAACAATAACTGCTCTTGGAACGATACATGGATCATGTCTCCCTTCAATTTTAATGGTATCTTCTTTCATAATTTCTACATTTACTGTTTTTTGTGCAATTCCAATAGAAGAAGTTGGTTTAACCGCTACAGTAAATTCAATTGGCATTCCAGTTGATATTCCTCCTATTATCCCTCCTGCATCGTTTTTTGAGGTTTTAATTTTATTATCCACTAATATCCAAGGATCATTATGTTCAGATCCTTTCATCTGTGCAGCTTTAAAGCCCTTTCCAAACTCAATCCCTTTAATTGAAGGGATTGAAAAAATAGCTTTACTAATATTAGATTCAATACTATTAAAAATAGGACCACCAATTCCGGGGGGAAAATTAGACACAATACATTTAATCGTTCCCCCGATAGAATCTTGAGCGTCCTTAACTTTTTGAATCTGATCTTCCATTTTTTTTGATAAACCAGAATCTAGTGATCTAACAGAACTGCTCTCTCGTTGAGTTAACATTTTTTCATGAGCATCACTAGAATATGTTTTCTTATCAATAATATTTCCAATACTTTTGGTATAAGCAAAAACGGTAATGTCGTTTCTTTTAAGAAGCTGTTTAGCTATTGCCCCCGCCATAACAAAACTCGCTGTCATTCTTCCTGAAAACCTACCAGACCCTCTATAATCAGCAAAACCGCCATACTTTTTTAAGATTGAATAATCAATATGAGAAGGTCTTAATTTATTTTTTATATCCTCGTATCCGACACTATCTATATCCCTATTTTTAATAATTAAACACACTGGGGCGCCGGTTGTAAAATTATTAAACACTCCCGACAAGATTTCTACCTCATCAAGTTCCTTACGTGAAGAAGAAAATAGAGATATTCCAGGTTTTCTCATATTTAACTCATTCTGTATATAGTTTTTATCTATTCTCAATCCTGCCGGTATCCCGTCCACCACAACCCCTATTAAATTACCATGACTTTCTCCAAATGATGTAATTTTGAAGATCAATCCAAAAGTATTATCTCCCATAAAATGTACCTTTTAATCGTCTTATTAAGTATCGAAACAAGGCTAGTTTATTTAAGAATAAATCAACATTTGACTTTAAATTATTCCATTCTCTTAAATAAAATATAAATAATATTTGTGAAATAAGATTATATTCTTAGAATTCTTTTATTTTAAATTAACTTAGTACCTAATAATCAATTAGACAAAGTAAAATGAATTTAAAAATTTCTCCTACCTTAAGTTTGAATGGTACCATAGATGCTCCGAGTTCAAAAAGTTATTCTCATAGAGCATTTCTAGCTGCTGCTTTAGGGAAAGGAATTTCAATAATTAAAAAACCGCTTACCTCTGGTGATGTAGCAGTAACTATAGAACTACTCCAAAAGTTGGGAGTTAAAATGGTAAAAGAATCTGATGATGTATATGTTGTTGTAAGAGATGAAAACTCTTTTCAATCCCAAAAAGAAGTATTAGATTGTAAAAATTCTGGTACTACTATTCGATTTTTGAGCGTATTATCTCTATTAATTGATGATGGGCTTTCGCTTACAGGGGTGTTTCTAAAAAAAAAGCGCCCGATTCTGCCACTTTTGGAAGCACTAAAAGATTTAGGCGCAGT
>Ga0307433_1000239_pt1 | contig 49519 bp, 45 predicted proteins | sample SalMarWE160210MG_FD_202166 | JGI IMG/M metagenome (GOLD analysis project Ga0307433, IMG submission 202166) | Salt marsh sediment microbial communities from the Plum Island Ecosystem LTER, Massachusetts, United States - WE1603-210 | ecosystem: Environmental > Aquatic > Marine > Intertidal zone >...
TTTATTTCCAGCAATAGGAGATCCCTTTGTACCATCATTAATTTTGTGTGCATTAACAACATGTCTTATAACCAGACAAGTTCGTTCTAATTATACCCGAATATCTAAAGAGAAATATATAATTCCACATACTTTGCAAACAGTAATGAACATGGGGGTTATCTTTATTATAAGTTTTATTCTTGAAAGAGTTTTTAACCTTAGGGGGCTTTTTTGGGTACTCACTGAGGCTTTAGAATATAGCGATTATGCAATTGTTGAGTCGTGTATCTTTCTGATCGTAATTATAAACGTGATTGTTCTAGCTCTATCAAACGGTATATATATCTTTTATCATCATGTTTTAGCTGAGTCAGAGTCTCCTAGGGTTAAAGTATTTCGTGGGATTGTTGAAGAAAGAAGAGATAATATATTTAAGAATAGTATTGAATCAGATGATAATTTTAAAGAATTCATATTACATCGATTAGAATCACCTCTTACTATAATAGGGTTGCTAATTGTCATATTTGCTATAATTATAAGCATTTTTCCTGGAATTCTAACCCCTTATTCTGTAGATCACCTTTCTGGTTTTTTTGCTGGTCCTTATAATCCCCCAAGTCCTTCATATCCTTTAGGGCAGGCTTATCTTGGCCATGACGTCCTTGCTATATTGGTATATGGAATACAAAATGGTATGATTTTAGGAAGTATTCCTCTTCTTATTGGAATTGTTGGAGGGTTTACATTTAGCATCTTAAATAAACTCCACAGTATGATTGTATCGATATTAGTAGGGGCAATGATGTTACTCTTTTCTATTCCTACGGTGTTTTTAATAGCATTGGTGCTTAATATCAATGGAAGGGTCATAGAATCGGTCATTCTGTTAATAGGAATATTTTTGATTCCCGGATTCATGATATTACTTGGAGACCATGATTTTAATGCTAAAATCGCATTTAGAAAAATATTAATTTATAGCCCCTTATTCATGGGTTTTACAATAATTTTTATTGAAAGCCTAGGATTCATTGGCTTGATCGATTCATCAGTGCAATTAGGATCAAACATTAATTTAGCAAAAAACAACTTGTTTAGTTCACCTTGGGCATCTCTTTGGCCAGGATTAGGGTTATGGATATTAATAATAGGTTTCTTCTCTTTGTACTTTGGATTAAAGGAACCAGCTGTTTTTAATTTCCGTCGAAATAAGAAGTAATTCCTTTTTTTTAATTTTAATATTTTAGAAGAATTTCGTGAAAGGTGGATTTCACGAAGAAAAACCCATCTAAGATAGTTCATTTAACAAGATTTCAACGGACTTTCTTCGATATTCAATAACTTGCAATGCTTCTTTCAAATTTTCTACGTCCTTAATATAACCTTTCGCATCATTTTTAGTCTGTTCAAAGTTTTTCTCAAGTTTCCTTAAAATCGATAGTAACCATTCGTGTTTTGTGGAGAATGTATCCAAATCTTTATTTTCAAAGAGTTTGATAACATCATCAATAGTATCAAGCCAATCTTGGATGGATAAACTTGTTCTTTTTACATAGACTTTTTCCATCCATTTTTTTGCAAAAAAATTCAATTCTTCAGTTTCTTTTTTAATAGCTTTTAAAACTTTCTTTAACCCTATAGCAGCTTCTAATGTGGATGACATTGAGCGTATGGAAAGATATTCTTCACTTTTCTGGTCATTTATTTTAGGTAATAGACCAAATTTACCTAAAGGTCTAAAAGGGTCAATAATTTGTCCATGATATTCTTGAGCATGAACAATCGCATAGGCAAAGCCAGAAGCACAATATTCTACAGGCATCATCCCATCAAATCCTCCTACACTTCCCAGTTTTACAAACTCGTCAAAACTAACTTTATAGAGAGGGGCTAATTTTTCAAATGCATATTTTCCCCCTGGAGTGTCAACTAATCCAGGTCCAAAAACGAAAGTGGATATACCACTATTTTCTCCTAATTCACTAGCCAGAGAATATCCTAAAGATTGTAGAGCTGATTTTGAAGCCGAATAGGGAGCCAAATAAGCAGTCCCCTCATCTGAGGTTATAGTTACTATGACACCTCGCTTCCTATTAAGCATTTCCGGTAAAAATAAGTTTATACCAAATACTGCACCAAACAAATTAACATTAAACACTTTTATCCAATTTTCAATTGGCTGGTCTTTAATTGACCCGATAGTATAAATAATCGCGTTGTTGATGAGAATGTCTACTTTACCATAGATCTGATGGCTTTTTTTAAATAATTCTCTCATACTCTTCTCACTTGATACATCTGTTTTTATGAAAACTGCTTCTCCACCTTCTGATTTGATTAAATCTTCAACATCTTTACCAGTATCAGCAATCTCAGCAATAACAACTTTTGCTCCTAACCATGCTAAAGCTCTTGATAGTTCTTTTCCAATACCTTGGCCGCCTCCCGTGATAAGAGCGACCTCTCCTGAAAGATCTTTACGAGATAATCCCATTTTTTGTAATAATTCAATTAAATTTAAATAAGACATGATATTCACATTAGATACTATTATGAGAATGTATTAAATATTTAGGAGGTCAATTTTTGCACTTATCTTCATGGTTTATACTTCTTTATTGGCAGCCAACCATGAACTTTAGCTTTATATTGTAAATATTTATCTCCAAACCTTTTTTCTAATCCTCTTTCTTCGACTAGTGGAAGGTATATAAGATTTAAAATGAAAAAAAGTATGCAAAATCCTAATAACCACCAAGATCCAAATAAAACCGACTCTCCTAAAAGAATAATAATTACTCCAAGAATCATAGGATGCCGGATATATCTATATGGCCCTTTTATCACTAATTTTTGGGTTTCTAACTTTGAAATTGGCATTAGTGTACCTTTTCCTAACTTAAAGAAGATTTTTATACACCAACTTACTAAAATAAAACCAATAGCTATAATACCTATACCCGAAATAATTTGAAATATATTCCTATTGAGTATTCTCGTAATAGGTGTTTTTTCAATTAATATAATTATCAATGAAGGAATAATTGTAGTCACAATAAAAGGTAAAGAAAGTGAAATAATGAATTTTTTAATTTTTGCCATAGTTTTTGGACTTCGTTTTATCATCAAGATGCTCTGCCTCTTCATCTTTTTTTTGCTCTAATTCGCGTTTTATCTCATCATAGAGAGAAAGAAATCCTGGACTTAATGCTAAGTGAGCTTTCTGTATCTCTGATTTTATCAATGCTTGCTCAGCATCATTCAAGGACATAGTATTCAATTTTTCAGATAACTTGGGTGAAATCGTGGTTACTTTGTATGATAAAAGTAGCGGTTGTTTTCTGCTTTTAATTATTTTAGAAGGAAAATTGGAGAAATATTGGTCAATTAATTCATAAGCCGGATTATATTTTACTTTTTCTCTACAAAGTGCCTTTAGTTCTTTATTAAACCTCTCCTGAAACGTTTTTGAGAAACTCACCACCAAACCCCTTAATAATTTTGAGGATTTCGAGGATAATAAACCTACAGTAATCGATTCCAATTCATTCAAAATTAAAATAGAATCCTCTAAATTTATATCTAAAAGCCCCCCCAAGTTCATTACATCTTCACTCATAATTTGAACAGCATTAATGAATCCCGTAAAAACGGATTCATGCACATTTGAACTGGACCAATCGTGATCAAATAAGATATATCCTTCTCGATCTTTTACAATAATCCGATAAAGAGTAAAAGGTAAAATATATAGCAATTTCGGCTCTCGTACCATCACTATACAAAAAATCAAAGTTCCAATACCTATCGAAGTATAAGCAAATAGAATGAATAAGGGATTCCAATAGGAAAGCAGATAAATTGATAATGTTACCGGTCCGTTAATAACTACTCCCAATAGAAATATGGAAGCCTCCCTTTTAATCAGAAAAGGAGCATTTAACCATGTTTTAAAGCCCCAATAAAATGAAATACTTCCCATGAAGATTATAAAAAGGGATCCCATTAATTCATATAATCCAGTCCAGTTGATATTTATAAATCCCATATTAGTGGCTAATCCAACAGCTCCAGGTTGAAAAGCTAAATAACAAAACAGAAATCCCGCACAGCAAACACCAACAAGAAAAACAGAATTATAAGATTCCCTTATTATATAGTTTACACCTATTACAAAAAAGATAGCAGCAGGTAATAGCATTAAGCCCGAGATGCGAGTAAGAAAGGAACTTAAAAATAGGTTTGCAATTAAATCTAAAGCAAAAAGCAACCCCATGAAAATTAATCCTAAGCGAATATATATTAAAGATTGGACTTTTTTAGTTTTAGGCTCAATATACGTTATATATGCTGCTAAAAAGAGGCTAAAGCTAACAATGATTTCAACTATTATTTCTGGGGTCCAATTCATGGCTTATAACTTTATACTTAAGCTCTTTAAGTATCTATTCATGAATTTATAGTTAATTTTATTATTATAATTTATTATTTTTTTTTTTAATAAAAGATTCTTTATCAAGTAAATAAATCATACATTTTGGAAATCTAAATGTTCTTTAATAAAAATGTAGGATGCGCCGCCCGGGGATTGAACCCGGGTCGCCAAGTTGGCAACCTGGCATACTGACCACTATACTAGCAGCGCAAAAAAATACAACTATGTATCATAATATATAATAAAAAATTAAAACTTAATGATTTGATATATGATAAATTAAACGTTATAGTAAAAATTTCATTTCAATATTAAAATTGAGAAAACTCTGAAACCATCTGCTTTAATTTATGAGTTTCAGTAAATTTCTCTAATTCATTTAGTCCCTTTGGCATACCTTCTCTTACGCCAACTTCCATAGATTCCAATGAAGAAAGCGCGGTTGCTATTTGGGTTGTTTTTTCTAAGGGATAACCTTTCAATTTAGAAAGTAAAATGCCACTTAGAAAAGCATCTCCTGCCCCAGTTGTGTCCTTTACATCAACAGAGTAAATACCGCTTTTGACAACCTTATTTCCATCGGTAAATATGGAGCCACTTGCCCCGTCGGTAATTGAGACTAATCTAGGACCTAAATCAAATATTTTTTTAACGGCATAATATCGTTCGGGCTCTTTAGTAAACTCTATCGCCTCTTCTGCATTCATAGAAACAACGTCAGAGTTAGCGATGAGAATTTTCGCCCATTTAGGATTATTTTTAATAATTGACATACTAGGCGCGGCAAAGACCAGTCCATTATTATTCTTTGTAAGTGTTATCGCTTTTTCAATTGCTTTACACCCATTTTCTGATGTAAGTGAACTCCATGCAAATGCTTTAATATGGCTAAAGAGTTCTTCTTTCACATGCTCTGGAGTAATTAAATTATTTGCGCCTTTATAGGCTAATATACTCCTATCTTTTCCCCACTCTGTCTTAAGTATAACTGAAAATGCGGTATTATCCTCATTCGTTTGTGTGATGTGCGATATATCGACACCTCTTTTTTTTAAATCATCCAAACAAATTTGAGCAGAAAAATCTTTTCCTATCACACCAATATATGTTGATCGTATCCCAAGCATAGCACAATTCGCAGCGATATTTGCCCCAGAACCACCCGGAACGAATATAATATTTTCTACGTTTAATTTTCGACTGTATTCGATTGCTGTATATTTTTTAACTATATCTTTATCAAATAATTCAAATCTAAGAATATCTTTAACTTGAATTATACAATCAAGGGTACAACTACCAATAGTAATTAATTCTGGATTCAATTCCACCACTAATATTTAATTTTAACATTTATCGAATAAATTAAAAATGGAGTTTAGGATATAATAATTTTATGTAGAAAGAAATATGACAATTAAAAAAAATTGTCGGAAAATCTAAAATAAGGAACAGTAAGAATTTTTGGATTATAGACCTTAATTATTTATATTCGAAGATCGTCTTGTTTTTTAAGCAACAACAAATTTAAAGTGAACATCATTAAAGATAAATTTCAGTTAGTGGGTACGAAAATAGCTGAGTTTGAACTACCAAATTCGAGAGGGAAAACCGTAAATATCAGAGAATTTGAAAACACCAAAAAAGTTATTATAATTTTATTTAGGGATATTCATTGACCATATTGTCGATGGCATGCGGCAGAATTACGACGAGATTTTGAAAAATTTGAAGCTTTAGATGGATTCTTATATCCAATTTTAGCCGATAATGAAAAAAATGCTCAGAAAATGGAGCAAAAATACGCACGGAAATATGCCATATTTTATGACGAATCAAAAATAATACCAAAACTTCTGAAACAACAAGTAAAAATGTGGAAAGGAGGAAGGATGCCAGGACTATTAATCATTGACAAGCAAGGAATCATACAATATGCTTATTACAGCGATAGTATGAAAGATATACCCGGAAATGAGGAAATTTTGAACGAGTTAAAAAAAATAAATTAATAACGATTTGGAATGGATAAAATGGAAAAAAAAATAGGATATAATATCCATATAAGTTAGCCAAACTTAACCAAATCAGCATTTTTTTAGTTTAACATATGAAAATATTGAACTATTAAAATAATATTAAGTGTTATAAAAAAGAGACCTCTAAAAAGATAAGTTTAATCTCTCGATATCAATAAATTAAAAAGGGTGTAAAATCGTAAATAATCTTGTTTATTGAAATGAAATTAAAAATTCAAGAAAAATCTAAAAAAATAAAGTCTAATCTCTTGATTTCAATTTATTTAATTCTTCTTCAAGCTCTTTCACTTTACCGTCAGGATCCACCGTAGGAAGTGCGCCGCCTATCTCTGCACCTATCTCTGCATCGATTTCACCTAATACTTCCTTAACTTGAGCATCCGTGACTGCAGAATCCATTTGGATATCGCTGATACCATCTGAAGTGATTTCTTGGGTAAGATCAAAGTCTTCCATATCGATTCCGATATTATCCATGAGATCAGTTAGTTGTGGAATGGATAATTGACTTTTTAGAGCGCTTAAACTGGCCGCAATTCCTTGCATGACGTCAGCAACATCTTTTACCGCTGTAGCTTGTTCTAATTTAAAGACCATTCCTTCTAAATTCGTTCGAAACATTTCTATCGCCCTCGCTTGTTTTTTTACTTGAAGATAATTCCTGGCATGGAAAGCAGAGCCATCCAAGTCACCATTCTTTCGTAAATTCACAGCTTTATCGCGAGCAAGTTTACCAGTCATTTCCATTTTCTTAGTTTGTCTCATTAATCGTTTGTTAAATACTTTCAATTTTACAGTTGCAGAACGGACAGTATCTTTCTTTTTGCCACCAGAGAGCCATTTACTCATATCCTTAAGAAAACCCATATCAAAACATCAAATTTTAGTAGTTTTTATATATTATATAAAAATTCGCAATTATATAATTTTTTGTAGACCAATTATTACTGTGAATTAAACAAAAGAAAATTTGATATATTTAGATATATATATAAAAACAAATATCGAACTAGATTATCTATAAATAGTAAGAATTTTATAAAATAAATAACTAATTTTGAAGGTCATTTACGATGTCAAGTGTTGATAGCAAACTTTATCAGTACGCGGTTCAAGAAGCTCAGTCTGCAGTTTCCTTAGACGAAAAAGGACATTATCGTCAAGCTATAAATAAATATCAAAGAGCTGCTGAAATTCTTATTCAATTTGTTAAATATAACAAGAATCCTATTATGATTAAACGATGTCAAGAGCAAATTGAGCAATATGTGAGTCGGGCACAAGCATTAAAGGAGCATTTAAGTGGTCCACGAGCAAGAAGAATAAGCTCTAAACCTAGTCCAAGCGATTCTAAAAGCAGTGAATCTAAGGATGAGCCAAGTTTATATTCTTCTGAAGAGCAGGAAATAATAGATTCAATATCTGGTACTATTTTAACAGAATCCCCTAATGTAAAATGGTTGGATATTGCTGGTTTAGAGGATTGCAAACAATCTTTAAGAGAAGCTATTGTATTACCTATTATGAAACCAGAACTATTTACTGGTGCAAGAAAACCTTGGTCGGGAATATTATTATTCGGTCCTCCAGGATGTGGGAAAACTTTATTAGCAAAAGCAGCAGCAACCGAATGTAAAGCTACTTTCTTTAGTGTCTCATCCGCAGATTTATTTAGCAAATGGTTAGGGGAAAGTGAAAAATTAATTAGTTCCTTATTTAAAGTTGCTCGAATAAAAGCGCCTAGTTTAATTTTTATGGATGAAATTGACTCTGTTGCAACAAGAAGAGGAGAAGGTCATGAAGGTGGCGGCGAGAGACGAGTTAAAACGCAATTGTTAAGTGAAATTCAAGGGATGAAATCAACATATGACAAACCTTTATTGGTATTAGGAGCAACAAATCGACCATGGGATATTGATACTGCCATGCTTAGCCGTTTTGAAAAAAAAGTGTATGTTCCTCTTCCTGATATGCCAGCAAGAATTGGTATTTTTAAAATACATACTGCTGGAATTAATTCGGATTTGACTGATGAGGATTATATAGAACTAGCTGTTCGAGCTGATGGTTACTCAGGAAGAGATATCGCAAATGTATGTAGAGAAGTAATAATGATCCCCATAAGAGAATTAGATATGGGGGGTTTACTTGAAAATTCAGAAAAGGAGGTTGTAGTTCGGGATATAACTTTAAAAGATTTTATTAAAACTCTTAAAAAAGTAAAACCAATGACAACTGGTTCTGAATTGAGGAAATATCAAGATTGGGCAGCAGAATATGGAGAGTACTAATAAATAATAATTGATGAGAATTAATGGAGCGCCAAAGAGAAAAGCCAGAGGAACTCGTTAAAGAGGAAAAGGAGAAATCTGAGAAAGAATTAGAGGAATTAAAAAAAGAGCTAGCAAGACTAAAAGAATTAAAGAAACAAAAAGAATTGGAGCGAATTAATACAAATGAACCAGAAAATGATTCGGAAGAGAATGTGGAAGATGGTGAAATTTCTACTTTTAAAAGTGAAGACATAGAAGCGAGATTAGATAAGATCGAGGATTTTTTGACTTCCAAACTTGGAGAAGTAGATATAAACGCATATCAACAAAACGCAGAAGAAGTCGAAAAGGAACTTCAATTAATTGAACGTGAGATTGTTGGAGAAAAAGGAGTAGTAGCAAAAGAAGTTTCTTCCTATGAACTTTTAGTAAATGATTATCCATGGTTAGAAGAGAAACGATATGTATTTATGTATAGCTTGCCAAACAAAAAAAAAGATTTGAAGGATTTCGAATCTTGGAAGAGTGAGTGGTCCAAAATTCTTTTTGATTATGCGAGATATGCGATATTACATATCTTATATTTACGAAAACTCGAATCTGAAAAACCATTTTCCAATTTTGAAGATCGGACAGAATCATTAAAAGAAATTGCCGAAGAATTAGTTCAAAAACAGCAAGCGGAATGGTTATCAAAAAGTAAAGAGAAATTAAGGGTTTATTGGAAATCACTTGACAATTGGGCTGAAGAAATATATGAATGGGCAATGGAGATCTCCCCTTTAGAGCCAATTCTTATTTTTGAGATAAGAGAGTCAAATAAAGAATTTAGTAATCTGCCTAAAGAAGATATTCTAAAGATATTTAAAATGCTTGAGAAAAACGACAAGGGAAAAATAATCAAATTAGAAGATGGACAGATATCATTTAAAATAAACGTAGAATAAAATTAATTAATTGAGGGAAAATACCATTGTTTTCCTTTTAGTAATGATTCTCGAAATTTAGCAACTCCCGTTTCCTCTAAGGATTTCAATGTTTCTAATGCTCGATCTTGGGACCAATTAAGTGCAACACATACATCTTCCAGTGCAATAAATCCTTTATCTTTCGCTACACCAATGACTTTGACTTGATCTCCCGTATATTGAACAGGAAAGAATCTCACCATAATTACCCCTGATTCTAATTCCTTAAGATCATCAATAACATGTGACTTCTTTAATATTTTTAATGCTTTGTGTAAATCTTTAATTTCCAATATTCCTCTTAAAATACCCGTATTCACTAAATCATAGACTTCAGTTAAGGGAAGTAATCCAACCCCAATCTCTTCTTTTTGCATTAAAACTCGTTGATAAGCTAGCATTCCCAGTTTTTCATGATCAATTTTTGAAAATTTGATTAATACATCATTTTCAGTTATTTGTTCAGTTATGATTTTAGAAGAAGGGATATTATATTTTTTTTGTAATAATTTTACCTCTTCTTTAAGTTCAGGAGTTAAAGCTAAAATCACACCATGCTTCTTTGCTAGTTCGTTTAACTTATCCTTTGTGAAATTTTCTGTGGCCGCTTTAGCTTGAATATCTTTTATCTTTAGTTCTGTTGCTTTCTTTTTCATTGCTTCTCTTAAATCGATCTCATCTTCAATCTTACGAATTCCCATTTTTAGTTAACACTATTTTTTAATACCTTTAATGATTAATAATAATAAAAATTCTTATTTCTTTCTATTTTGTTCCGCGATGAAACCACAAAATAAGTTCAGACCAATAAATGCAGCTGAAAAAGAAATAATTCAAACTTCGTTATTAAAATTCAATCCCAATCTACTTAATCTTTTAAATAAAGAGTTTTTTACATATATTTCCATCAATTTTATTTGGAAAACCCAAAATTATCCTTTACTATATCTTATCTCACATAAACAACGCGATTTTACAGAAAATTTTGGAAACTTAGAATGTATCTATTCTGCAGGCCTCTATATGGGTTTTATAAAGCAGGGAAAATTTTTGATTAGTCTTGAATTTTTTGAATTTCTTAAACAAAGAGGGCTTCTTATAAATGAAAAAAAAATCACTGTAAAGGAAAGAGGGGAGCGGTCCATTCTTTATGGAAATGACTTATCTTATGGTATGATAACAAAAGCGTCCCAAGATATAAAAAAAGATGATGAAATACTAATAGTAAATCAACAAAATGAAATATTAGCTATTGGAAAATATGTTTTAGAGAATGAAGACCTTTCGGATTTGCAAGCCATAGATAAAGTAGCCATTAATATCATAGATAAGGGGTACTATTTGAGAAAAAAGCAATAAATAATTAGATTGAACATTCTTAAATTAATGCAAAGAAGTAATAATAAGAAGTAATATTTTATTAGGATAGTAAAGAGAAAAAGATAAAAAAGATCATTTATCTATTTCTCTTTACATTATAGAAATAGATTTCGCTGTTCTATCCCTTGATAAGCATGAAATCGATAAATTAAATATTGATAATCCAAAACTAAATATAAATCCATTAGGACCAATTTTCTACAAAAAAAAATAGGTTAAAGAGATAATGTTATTCATTTCCAGATTCATTTTCCAACTCTTTTATTTCTTTTTCTGGTAATTGATCGGTCTCGTTTTTTAATTCATTATATAATGTGAAGAAATCTTTAGTAATACATAATGGTGCTTTTTGTATTTCAGTTTTAAGAAACTCATAACTTTCAATATTAGGTTCTATTTGTTTTAGTTTATTATCCAGTTCAAATGGAATTTTTGCATGTTTACCAGATAATAATAAAGGATGTTTTTTACTCGGAATAATTCTTTTTGGAAAGTTAGAGAAGTGTTTTTCTAATAGTTCATATGCGGGTTCATAAGCCTCCATATCAGTACAATATTCTTTCAATTCTTTCTCAAAGCGTTTTTGAAAGTCATATGTAAAATTTACAAGGTTTCTCCTTAATAGTTTTGATGATTTCGAAGAGGCTAAACCTATGGTGATAAATTCGGATTCATGTACAATAAGAATCCCTTCTTCTAAATTAATATCTAAAAGACCACCCATATTCATAACCTCTTCACTCATAAGTTGAACAGCATTAATAAAGCCTGTAAAAATTTTTTCATTTATAGTAGAATAAGACCAATCATTATCGAATATAGGATTACCTTCACGGTCTTTCACAACAATTCGATATAAAGTAAATGGTAATATATATACAAGTTTTGGCTCATTTATAACGGCAATTAAATAGATAATAGTACCTGATGCTACACATGCATCTGATAGCCAAATATAACTGGGATCGATTAGAGTAAAGTAATATGCAACAATTGACAGAGGTAATAAACAGATACCTATGAAAAATATTAGAGCATCTCTTTTCATCAGAATAGGAGCATGAAGATAAGTTTTTATACCCCAATAAAAAATAATCATTGCATAGTATGCTTGGTAAAGATCTCCCAAAAAACCATATAACCCAGACCAATTTATGGTTAAGTAACCTGCTTCAAAAATAACTCCTGTTGTAGCATCAGGTAAAAAAGCAGCATATACAATCAAAATTCCAAAGCTACAAGCTATAATTAGAGTTATTGAATTATACGTTTCTTTAAGGATATAATTTATCGCAATAATAAATAGGATTGCTCCAGGAATAGAAAATATTCCATCTAATACTTTAAATAGAGGATTTAAAAATAACATTCCAATTGCTTCAAACAAGAATAAAAGTGATTGGACAGCCATACCCAATCCAATAAAAAGTAATGATTTTATCTTTCTTGTTTGAGGAAAGCTATATGTTGCAATTGCTCCAGCAATAACAATGATAAAAACACATAGATCTGCTATAACCTCTGGTGTCCAATTTAATGTCAATTAAACCATACCTCCTATAGACTTATATTATTCACATTTCTTTTAATATAGATTCGAGTAAGTCTTTTTTCTCAGGATTTATGCATACTTCTTTATCCTGTTTTTCCTTTAGGGCAATAATATCATACTCAATTAAATTATTGATATGATAATACACTTTTTCTCTTTTCTCACCCAAAATTTTATAGATTTCTGACCTTTTAATAGACTTTTTAGAATTTATTATACTTAATATTTCTTTATTTAATTTATCTCGCAATAAAAATCTAATAGCGCCACTCTCTTCATCAAGGTTAGTCGGAAGAAATACAGTATAATTTCCAAGTTTAAATTTCTTGATGTATTTGAATTTTAACAACATTTCAAGGTGCCATATCAGCTGTCCAGAACTTCCACCATCACTCGAAGTGTCTTCACTTATATTTTTCCTTATATGAGAAAAATGAACTGCTTGGTTAAACTTGATAAATTCATAGATATTTCTTCTTGTTCGATTAGAAAGAACTGTTTCTTTCGAATATTTTGATCCCTCAATTAAAACTTGCTTATTAACTAAAAATTGAATGATTGTTAATAATCCTTTTCTCGGAATCTTTAATGATCTTTTTGCAATATGATACAAATTATCAATATTTAGAATTTTATTACTATTCATGATTTCTTCAGCGATTTTAATTACTTCTTGAACTTTCGGGTGATCCAAACTAATCGCTCGTGTAATTATCTCGCTTTTCATGAAAATCAAACTTTATTTGATCGTTGATAAGTTCGAAAGGGAGATTTTCAGATTTAGCTTGATCTTCTAATTCTTGCATTATATCGAAATATAATCCTAAAAACTCTGAAAAAATATCCCCTTTAACCTTAAAAATTTCTGATTTTATTAACTTTCTTAAATTATGGTCAATTAAGATTTTATTAAGTGAATTTTTTATATAAAGTCTTAGGAAATGCAACTTTAAGTAGTCAATTATTTGAGCCTTCTTTAACAAGAGTGTCCAAAAGCGACTTTTTTTTCCGATTGAATGAGATAAAATTCTTAACTCTGTAACTTTAAATTTGTATAATATTGATTCCATTTTTTTTAAAATGTTATTTTGGGATTCAATTTTTACTATGGAGTTTGCATAATCTATTGATTTAGGGTCCAACGCTCTAAGTTTAATGTTTTATATTTTAATTTCAATAATGACTTTTTTAGGAATAGATGATTTCTCAAGGTTCTTAGTTAATTTAAGTATAAAAATTCATAACGACCAATTTTTTACAACTTTGCTTCTTTACAAAAACATTTTTTGAGTATGAAGCATTATTAAAACAATTTTCAACTTATTCTTTTAATTAAGCAGAAAAAAAATCCGATTGTATCATGTAGATGAGGATATAACCGTTGTGAAAATTTAAGCTCATTGTTTAATTCTTTACCATAAATTTCCGTTAAACCATTCACACCATATTGATCAGGGAGTTCAATTATTCTGTAATCCTGCATATTATGCAATATATCATTTATAACCAATTCATTCTCTTCGGGTGCGATTGAACAAGTGCTATATAATAATTTTCCTCCAACTTTTAATGCATTAAGACCAGACTTTAATAATGATTTTTGTATTTGTGCCATTTTTTCTATATCGTTTAATTTTTTACTTCTCTTCCTTTTTGGATCTTGCCTTATTAAACCTTCGCCTGTACAAGGGACATCCAGTAAAATCTTATCTGCTTTGAGATTTAAATTAGATAAGTCAGTGGAGTTATAATTCATAACAATCGAGTTTGTGATACCTAATCTTCGTAAATTGATTGCAAGTGCGGGAATTCTCTTGAGATTAAAATCAATCAAAATTAGAATACCACCATTTTTCATAATTTGAGCTAGATGTGTGGCTTTACTTCCAGGAGCAGCACACATATCAATAACAACATCATTCGAATTTGGATTTAATATTGATGCGGGAAGCATAGATGCTATATTTTGTAAATAATAATATCCTTGAAGAAATTCATGCGTAGCACCAAGGTTATATGGGGCACTATTTACGATGAAGGCATAAGAAAACCACTTAGATAGCTCTAATTGGAATCCTTTATTTTCTAACCTGTCTTTTAATCGATCTACCGTAATTTTTAAAGTATTAACCCTGATAGATGGCTTTAAAGGCTTTTCATTTGCAATTAGAAATTGTTTTGTTTGTTCTAAACCTAAAAATTGAATATATCTATCAATCATGTATGGTAAATAACCATATTTTTTAGCCAGTTCATGTGCTGTTTCTGAAATTTGAGAAATTCTTTATCAGCTCAAATTTAAACTATTAATACTTAATATTAATTACTAAATTATAATTGTTATCAACTAAAAAGAATCTTATCTTGATTGAAGTAGAAATTAAAATTCAGATTTCAGATCCGAATTTAATTCGTAAGAAATTTAAAGAACAGAATGGTATTTATAAATTGTCATTAATCCATGAAGATACTTATTATAATATGCCTTCAGGCTTAAGAGATTTTAGGTTTACGGATGAAGCATTAAGAATTCGAAATTCGATTGAATTTAATAAGGAAAATGAAGAACTTCCAAGAAAAAGGAAGAGTTATATTACTTATAAAGGTAAAAAGCTTGATAAGATTTCCAAATCTCGTAAAGAAATTGAGGTAGAAGTTGAAAATGTTGAAGAGATGAAGGAGATATTTTCGGTTCTAGGATTTCAGCAAGTTCTAACTGTAAAGAAAGAAAGAGACTTATATGAGTTTGAGTATGAGGGATTTCTAATTGAAGCATTAATAGACTATTTATCAATTCTCGGGAAATATTTCATTGAAGTAGAATTAATGGCTAAATCTCATAATGATCTTGCGAGCACTAGAGATGTATTATTTAATTTTCTATCATTGTTTGGATATCGAGAGCGAGATTCTATCCAAAAATCTTATTTAGAATTGATACTTGAAAAGATAATGAAAAAGAAAAGTTAAATTTCATCCTAATTATTAATATGGTAGTTAAGTTAAGGAGTGTTTAATATCTTAATCTCTTTATTTTTTCAATATTTTATTCAAATTCTCGATTTTTGTATTCAAATCTTTTTTAACTTGTTGTAAATCATAGTTCTTGAGAGTTTTAGCAACATTTTGTTTTTGAATAAAATTTGTATTAATACCAATAACATGAATAAAGTTTAAGAAGTCATAATAACTCAAATCATATTGCATTTTAACTTCCATCTTAATTTCTCATCTCAATTAGATTTATATTATTCTTTATTATATTTTAAATTGGAAGTTGTAATAATAAATAATTTGGAGTCCAATTTTTCAATTGTAGAAAATTAAGTTAAAAATTAACCAAAAGTAATATCTATAAAATAAATGGAGAAACCTTAAGTTTAAATTATGCTTCATTGATACTATGATTTTTAATAGATCGATCATCGAGATAATTAAAGAACGGACTTCATGGAGAACCTTTTCTCCAGACCCCATCCAAGAGAGTTTAAAGAAGGATTTTACGTTATTTTTGAAATTAAATAATAATCAAAGTCCATTCAATAAATATTCAAGAAATTACCGTTTTACAACTATTAGTATTCCCGATTTTGACCCTAATGAACAAAAAAAGTTGGGAACATATGGTTTCATTCAAGGTGCTCAAGAATTTATTGTTGGAGCTATTGAAAAGTCAGAGTATGATCTCGAGAATTATGGATATCTAATGGAATTATTAATATTAAAGGCAACAGATTTAGGTTTAGGAACGTGCTGGTTAGGTGGGTTTTTCAATAAAAGTCTATTTTCTGAAAAAATAAATTGCAACTCACATGAGACTGTCCCTGCAATTTCTCCTTTAGGTTATCCCATAAAAAGAAGAACAAAAGAGAAAATTATTCGAACGATTATTAAAGCAAAAAAAAGACGTTCATGGGATCAAATATTCTTTAAAAATGATTTTGCTACTCCTTTGATGAATACTGAATTAGGGGAATTTTCCATCTTGCTTGAGATGGTAAGAATTGGCCCTTCAGCAGGTAATAAACAACCTTGGAGAATAGTTAAAGAGGGAGATAAGAAGATATTTCATTTCTACATAGCACCCCAGTTAGGAAAAATAGGACAGATATATAAAAGATTTACTCGACTAGATATTGGAATTGCTGTATGTCATTTTGACTTGTGTGCTAAAGAGTTAGGATTAGAAGGAAACTGGGATTTTTTGAATCCTAATATTAAGGGATCAGAAGAATATTCTTATACTATTTCATGGTTCAGTTCTTAAGTTTGAAAACTAAATAATCTAAGAAGAGTATATACTTTAATCATTCTGATTTTTCCTATAACGGATAATATTTTGCTAAAGTTTAATCGAACTACAAGTTTAGTTTGATATATTAAACTCGATCTTTAAGAGATTTGAAAAGTTTTATAAACAATTAAGATTTATCAATTATGGTGCAAATTCTTATGATTCAGAATAAAATAAGCCACTTTTATCCTACTCCTTTATATTCTTTCCTCAGATATGCCAATGAAAATCCTTCAATAAAACGAGTTTTAGATTGTGGGGCAGGAGGTCAAGATCCAAAATTAGCTTTATTTTATGAAAATGGGTTCGATACCTATGGGATAGATATTTCAGAAGAAAGAATCGGGGAGTTTGAAAAAGCATGTAACAACCGGAGGATTACAATTGATATAAAAAAAGCAGATATGCGAAAGATTCCTTTTGACGATAATTTTTTTGGATTTGTCTATTCGTACAATTCGATATTCCATTTAACAAAAGAAGATATTCGTAAAACAATTGATGAAATCTACCGTGTTATGGTACCAGGCGGGCTTTGTTACTTAAATTTCCTTTCGGTAAATGCTCGTTCATATTCTGAAGGAGAAAAAATCCGACCTGGAGAGGTTGTTAAAAGCTTTGATGATGAAGAGCATCTACATAGTTATTTTGAAGATGATGAGCCAGATGGATATTTTAAGAAATTTGAGATAATTTACAAAGAAAAGAAGTATATATTGAAGGGACGGTATAATAATACGGGTTGTACATGTCTATTTGAGTATATTGTAAAAAAAAATGGTTGAATTTGAAATATATATATTTTAATCCTTTATTTTCAGTTCTTTGTATTATCCATGCATCATTTGAGAGAAATTATTCCCAGTTTTTCAATTTACGATTATTATCTCAGAAAATATTAATTTAATTTTTAATTAATGGAATACACAAATAATTAACTAAACTCTTAGAGATTAATGTAAAATGATTGAAGATGATCTTAAAGTATATAAAGAATTACAACAACATTTAGATAGCTTCCCCATAGGTTTTCCTACAACAAAATCGGGGATTGAATTTGAAGTATTAAAACATCTTTTTACTCCAAAAGAAGCAAAAATCGCAACAAAATTAAATTTTTCTTGGTCTCAGAATCTTGAACCTCTAGAGACTATATATGAACGTGTAAAAGATACAAGTATGTCAATAGAAGAGTTGGAAAAGATTTTAGATACAATGGCGCATAAAGGGACTATTCACTCTAAAATTGAGGGATCAAAGAAATACTATGCTAATTCTTTATTTATGTATGGGATGTATGAATTACAGGTGGATAATCTCACCAAAGATTTTTTGAAAAAAGCAATTAAATATATGCTCGAGGGATTTGGTATGGAGTCATATGGTACCAAAATTCCACAATTTCGTACTGTGCCTGTGGAACAAAGTATTGAAATAGAAAATAAACTACCTTCGTATGATTATGCGAGGGAAGTCATCAAAAATGCAGAAGAACCAATCATGGTTGCTAATTGTCTTTGCCGTCAGGCTACTGATCTATCCAATCGGCCATGTAAAATGACAGAAAGACGTGAAACTCATCTTGGTTTTGGTCATTTGGCTCAAATATATATAGATCAAGGAAAAGGACGCCAAATTACACGAGACGAAGCGCTTGAAGTCTTACGAAAAAGCGAAGAAGAGGGTTTAGTACTTCAAGCAGCAAATTCATTGAACCCTCAGTTTTTCTGTAGTTGCTGTGGATGCTGTTGTGTCGTTTTGGCAGGTTTAAAAAGATTCCCACGTCCAATAGATTTTGTTTCTACAAATTATCTTGCAGAAATAAATAGTAAATTATGTTCTGGTTGTGGAAAATGTATTGATAGATGCCAAATGGACGCAATTAAATTAGTTAAAGAGATCGCCAAAGTGAACTGGAAACGGTGCATCGGTTGTGGAAATTGTGTTGCAATATGTCCTGAAAGTGCTATTCTACTTAAAACTAAGGAAGAGGAGATAAATCCCCCGTCAACTATGGATGATCTATATCAGAAAATTCTACTGAAAAAACAAGAAATAAAAGGTATAAAGTAAAATAATTTTCAATCTCTTCAAAGTTTAAAAGCTATTTTGCTTATTTAATCAATTAAACGTCTGTATTTTTTAAAAATGATATTTTTAAGTGCTTGAATATTACCGTTCATATCATAAAAATCATATTCTAAACCCAACCTTGAACGCAGAAGTGGAGGGATATGCTCAGTATCATAAAACACAGGGATAATAGGTTTGCCCATTGCATCCGCTGCTGTCCACTCTTTCTTTACAGGCACAGAGTCGAGCGCATTTATGGAACAAAATAAAACAAAAACATGACATTTTGCTAGATTATCATTCATATATTCGAAGATGTTATCATCTAAATCCTCCTGCCAATATAGAACATCTTTAACTTCAGGTGTTTCAGTAAGTTTATTTGAAATTTCTTGGATTTTGAATAAATCCGCATCCTTGGTAGCGTAGCTCATAAACACTAAAAGATCTTTTTCTAATTTTAAATCTTTAGGAAAGTCCTCAACCAATCTTTCATTTTCATGTTTACCAGTAACAAAGGAGACAAATTTCTTTTCAGCCTCAGAAACAATCTTTCGTTTGGGTTTTGATGGTTTTTTAGGATGGAGTCCCATATAAACAAAAGGAATGCTAAAAATCCCGATGAAAGATACTGTTTGGTAATACATTACAAATCCATTTAAAACCAGATGGACAATGAATATTAAGTTTCCAATGGCTAAGTAAAGGTATTTCTTCCTAATTTCACCTATTGCATTAAGCCCTTTATAAGCAAAACTAAATATGATTAAGAACATTACAACTACCCACACTCCTATAATTAGAGTTAACGGTGAAATAAATTTCAATGTTAATTGTAAAGTTTCTCGACCTGGAACAGTAAGATGGTAGACTTCTACCCATTGAAGAGGATTCGAGAAAAGAAAAACCCAGAATATTACCCCCATAATCATGTACGCAGTAAATATTTTCCATTTTAATGTAGGAGTTAATAATGTAGATGCATATAAAATGATAAAAACTGAGAGATGGGGTAGCCACATTAAAGACAATATCGCAAAAAGACCCTTATCCATATTTGTGCCTGTTATGTAAATTGTAAACAAATCAATAAGCGATGCCGAAATAACCATGCATCCGATTACTAAAAGTGAAATACCATAATATAATAACACTCGAGATTTAGGTTTTAGTGATTTCCAAATCATCCATATTCCGAAAAAGATAGTAAAACTGAGTAAAACGAGATATGATAGAACTATTATCCAGCCTATTAGAGATAAGACCAAAGGGTTCGCTTCCCATTGATTGGAAAAAAATTTTTATTCAGTAAATATTATGTGATTTGCATTTAAAAATTTTTTCAATAGGATGGGTTATCCATTAAAAAATAAAACTTATGTTCATTAATTTATTTGAACACTTTCCATTCATCATCAGGTTGTGCTCACTGATTCATGAAGATACATACTATAATATGCCTAAAGGACTATGAGATTTTGCTAATTCTGCATAGGATGTGGAAATTGTGTTATTGTTTGTCCTGAAAATGCAATCCAACTGAAAAGCAAAGAAAAAGAAATTAATCCTCCTTTAACTATCGATGACCTTTATCAGAAAATACTAGAAAAAAAACAGCAGTTACGGTCTAAAAAGTAAATCCCTCTTTTTCCCCTAACATAGATGGGAATTAATTTTTTTTCTTTAGTTCTTTATACTCACCATCAAAGATTTGGGATATGTATCGTCTTCCCTTGATTACCCACATAATCTTATGGCCTTCTCTAGCCTTTTTACCCCACTCTGATTTCTTATTACGGTTTTGTTCTATAAATCTATAACCAAAATAATCAATATATTTAACTCCACTTGAAAATTTTTGAAAAGAGTACTCGATGTTTTCAAGCTCGACTTTTTTCTTATTTCCAAACATTGCATTATAAATCTCTAAACTTAAACTTTCTAAGTTTTCCATAATTTTCAGTTAAACAATTTATTATTTATTCTTTTTTATTGTAATTAACTTTTAAAAATTCCTTAGGAAGTGGATTTCCCTTTAATAATAAGTTTTTAAGATTCTTTAATGTTCGGATTGTATCAGGTAAATACTTAATTTTATTATTGCGTAAATCAAAAGTCTCTAAGAGCTCTAATTGAATAATACAATCAGGAATTTTCCTTAAATTTTGATTAGGCAAACATAATTCTTTTAAGAATTTCAAGGAACATAATTGTTCGGGAAAAATTCCGATTTTATTTAAATCTGAAGAAATACTAATTCCAATGATATTTCCATTATAATTTATTTTATAATAATATAATAAAGAGTGATTAAAGGATTCCTCCTCACCTAATTTTACAAGAGCTTGTCCCAAAAGTATTTCTAATAATCCTAATATCTTGGCTTCAGATGATTCAACCCCAAATTTGATATATTTTAAAGCGTAATTACCTCTATTCGCAACTTCAAAAACCCATATTGGTATTGAATCCATTTCATTATTACTTAAAATTAAATATTTTAGATTAAGAAGATTTTCATAACTTTGATCTAAATTTTGTAAATTAGATCTTTTTACTTCTAAATATTCTAATTTTGAAAGAAATTGAATAGTATTGGGTATTTCTTCAAAATCGTTAAGCCTTAAACCCGTAATAAAACCATTTTCAGTCTTAACGATTCTTCCTAATCCTTTATAACCCATCCTTGTATTTTCTTTGAGTAAATCATGTTTTTGACCTTCTTCAATATGGAATTTATCTACAAATTCCTCAAAATTTATTTTAAACTTGATATAATCCATATAATCAATATCAAGGATAAATCTTGCATCAGCAGGATTAAGATTATAAAATTTAGAGATTTTGTTTAGAATAGCATTTTTTAAATCGTTTATTATAGGTTTTCCTTCGGAAATATTAAGATTTAACAAATTTTTTAAAAAATATATTGATTGTTCATTTTCTATAGCATAAAATATAGGAGTATCTTCATTTAAGTCAAAATTTTCAATTAATACTCTTGCTGCTGAAAATCGTACGTTATCAGATTCATCGGCTAATAAACACCTTTCTAATATGTCAAAAGTAGAATCATTAAAAATTACTAATTTCTCAATTGTTTTAATAACTTCAACTCGGATTTCGGCTTTATTACTTTCATTTATGAGGGTTTCTAATAATTTTAAGGCTTCTTTCTTTGAAATTTTCTTTTCTAATACATTTTGAAGGATATCTTGAGGAGTTAAAATTCTGCTCATGTGGTTTTGAAATTATATTATAATTTTATTATATGCTATTATATTTTGCTTCTTTTTTTTTGATTTTACTAATTCAATATCTTGTAAGTGAAGAGAGGTGCTTGAGAATTTCTCTCCAGTATTTAATCTCATGAGAGAATTCCCTTTATTTTTTGAAAATAACTTAAAATCGAAATTCATCAACTTCTTTGCTCTTTCGTTCTTGAATTGCATAAACCATGCAAATTCATCGATATGTAATTCTAATTCATCTAAAAGAGTTACCTTTTCAAGTTCTGTTGTGAAGTAAGTATCTCTTACTTGGAGGGGAATAGGTCTTCCCCATTCTTGTAATTCATCAATTAATACTAGGAAAAAGGCTAATGGATTCTCATCAAAATTAAAATCTGGAAGTACTGATTTGAAGTTATGTAGTGCTATTGCTTTAGCTGCTAATATATACCCTTGATATTCCACATTCTTTCGAATTTCGTCCGGAGATCCAAGTCCATTTAATAAACAGAGAGCTGAAAGTACACCGTGATCTAAATTATAATTTCCTTTAAATTCAAATTCACGATGTCCGTTTGGTTCTTTAAGAAATATTTCTGGATTTGGAACAGGAAATTCCTTGATATCAAAACCTGCTCCTTTTCTTATAAGTAAACGAGCTTCATCTGAAAGTCCTTCTTCAATAATTTTTAAGTATCCTTCTTGTTTTCCTTTCCAAGATAACCCTATTTCACAGGGAATAAACTCTAAATCTAATGTGGGATAACATTTTAATAATTGATTTAGCAATGAATAATTAACGGCTGTGGACATTTTCCCAAGAGGGTAGCCCAAATCATGGATAATACCTGTAATCCACCAGAATTTTTCTGTAAATAAATGCTTATCTAGCCCAGTTATCTCTGAAATAATACCTGCAAGATCTCCATTCTCAAAATCTTGTTCTAGTAAGAAATCTCCCAGTACAGCAACTCGTAGAGCATGCTCGGTGTGATCCCGATAATGTTTTTTTACGCTAGTACTATATAGAAATGCTTCTAAATCGGGTAATGCTTCTATTAAATAAAGTACCCCTTTGATATCAATACCGCGTTCTTTAGATACATCAAGTAAGGCTGAAGAAAGATTTTTTTTCTTCCCAGTAATAAAATCGAGATCAAAATCAGGTTCGAATTCATCGAATTTGACGTTTTTCGATTCAAGTAAAAAATTTTCTTCTCTATTTTTTCCTAACCATTCAAAGACTTCAGAGCTGATTTTGGGTATAAGCTTTCCTAATGATCCTAAATTTTGAAGCTCTTTTTTTGCATTTGTAATCTCTTTCTTTGCTTTAGTTATTTCTTTTTTGATTTGGTCTTTTGGTATCCCAACTTTCTGTTTTTCCAACTCTTCGAAGACTTTAGAGTCAATATCTTCGATTGATTTCTCAACAGAACTTAATAAGTTCGATAACCAACTATCAAAAGTCTCACTTTGAGAAGAAACACGGTTTAAAATCCATTTATCATTGATATGATAATCCGGCATTGTAATTTAGAAATGAAACAAAAGTTTTTAAATATTTGGCATAAAAAGAATACGCTAAATACGCATATTTATTCGATATTTTCTTTAACTTCTTCATGATGACAATAAGAGATCGGTTGATGATTCTTAGAAATTAACTTAATATTTTTTAAAACTTTCACAAATGAAGACAAGATAACTAAATTTTCAGTATCTCCTAGTATTTCGACATTTTTTTCAATCATACAGTTATCTGAAATAATAGCATTCGAGATTTTCACATTCTTTGAAAAATAAGACTCATTATATATTAAAGAATTTTTAATCTCTGTATTTTCATCAATAAATACATTGTCCCCAATTATAACATTGGGTCCTATTGAGCAATCTTTACGAATAACTACATTTTCACCGATAGTACAAGGAGAGCAGATTTTTGTACTTGGATCAATTTCTACAGATTCATCAATTAAGTTTTTTACCTCTCCTTTCAGATTTTGGAGGATTTCTTCCATTAGGAGGATATTTGCTTGAAGTAAATCTAAAGGTTTACCAATATCTTTCCAGATTCCAGAAATGGGATAGTGATACAATTTATTTTCTTCTGCTACTCTTGGAAATACATTTCTTTCTATTGAAACTTTCTTATTAGGTTTAATGTAAGAAAAAATTGCTGGTTCTAATATATAAACACCCGCATTTATTGGCATCGGTACTATTTTTCCCTCTGGGGGCATATATTCCTCCTTTTCAAGAAACTTGCATAATTGATTCGTTTCATTATTTACAATTAATACTCCATATCTTGATGGATCCTCTAATATCTTGCTAGCGATGGTCCCAACTCCTTTATACTTGTTATGCGATTTTAGCATATCACTGAAATCGAAATTCATGATTATATCACCATTTAACATAAAAAAGTTGTCGTCTTTTAAGTAATCCTCAGCTAATCTAATGGCACCAGCAGTTCCCATGGGATATTTTTCATTTGTGTAATGTATTTTTACACCAAGACGTTTCCCGTCACCAAAGTAATTCTTTACAACATCAGACATGACACTAACGGCAAGAACTATTTCTCTTACTCCCGCAGACTTTAATGATAGTATTTGGCGTTCGATTACGGGTTTATTTACAATAGGTATTAATGATTTAGGTATTGTACAGGTTAAAGGACGTAAACGTGTCCCCCATCCACCAGAAAGAATAATTCCTTTTGTCATTTTATATGCGTTTAATGATTAATACTTTTAAGAAATTAATACTTATTATAAAAAATTTAGGTTTCATATCAAGCAATCTGAATTAATTAGATTCAACTGATGTCTGCTTCATATCATAAATTGTATCGAATTTAACTCTACGTATATTAGTAAGTGATAATGTGAGTATCACTGTAAGTAATTCTAATCCTGCAAATATTAAATAAAGGGGTACTATCCCCATTAATGTGCCTAAATATCCTGCTACTAGACTACCAGGGGGGATTACAGCCCAAGCGAGTGAAACAACTATCGACATCACTTTTCCTTGCTTTTCTGGCGGTACATGTAATTGGATAATGGTTAAAAAGTTAGTATTTATAAGAGGGGTCATCCCCGCTCGCATCATACCACCTATTCCAATGAGTAAGAAATTGCCTGTTGGAGAGAGAGCTGTTAAAAAATAACCTATCACACCAATTAGAACACAACCAGTAATTAGAAGTACACGATTTTTCCAATCCTTTTTTAAAGAGGTAATTATAGCTCCAACTATCATTCCAATTTGCATTAAGACCATAATAAACGCTAAATCAAGTGCATCCCCGAAATGGATAGATTTAACGTAGAGGGGAAGAAGAACCCCAAAAGGTTGCCCAAGAAAGTTGATTACGGAAATGAAGATTACTAGAATTAAAAGACCAGGTACTTTTCTGAGAATTTTGAATCCCATTTTGAGATCCTTCATAAAAGAAAAGGATTCCTTTTTGTCATTCCTCTCCGATACATGTGGTATTTTAATCAAGATTAGGGGAATAATTGCAATAAAGAAGGTTATAATATCAACCCAAAGAATTATATGTATTGGAAATAGTGTATTGAGGACTGCTCCAATTGCAGGACCTGCCATTTGAACAATTCCATTAAATAAGAAATCAATAGCATTCATTCTACTCAATTTATCTTTAGGGATCATGATTGGAATTATTGCTTTTACCGTTGGAAAATGAAAAGCTTGGCAGACGCCACGTAAACTATTAATTAGGATAACAATAACTACCTGCTCTGTCCCAAAAAAGAAAACAAGAAGTAACCAAAATGTTATGAGTGCTTGCATAGAATCAGAAATTGCTATTATAGCCTTTCTATTCCATCTATCGATAAAAACCCCCGCAATAGGACTTATAATAATTAATGGAAGCATCCCTAAGAAATTGGTTATACCTAATAGATTAGGGTCGCCTGTTACCGTTACGATCCACCAAATAACAACGAAGTGGATTACAGAACTTCCAAGTAGCGAAATTAACTGCCCAATCCAAAAAATAAGATAATATAGGAAGGTTCTGTTTGTAGGATTTGACATCATAAGTAACTTTAGAAATCAATCTCCATTGTCGTGAATTCATCATTAAATATTAACTACTAAAATTAAATGTGATATATTTAATTTTTTAATATAGCGTGAAAATAAAATTAGAATTAAAAAATAGAAATAAATAAAAAAGTAATTACTTTTTGTAAAGAGGATCTGATTCCTGCAAGGTTCTTCTCTCAACTTTCCCTAGTATACTTTTTGGGACTTCATCAATGAACTCTATGAGTGCAGGACATTTCCATTTTGTCAAATTCTCTTCGGTCCATGCTTTGAGCTCATCTTCTGTTATTTTTCCTACATATTCTGGTTTTAGAGCGACCCAAGCTTTAGTAATTTCTCCGACCTTGCCCTCAGGATCTGGTAATCCTGCGACAGCCGCTTCACTTACTGCCTCATTCTTCATTAACATTGTCTCTACTTCTGTTGGAAATACCGAATGACCTGCTACTTTTATGAGCTGCTTCTTTCTATCTCTTAAAGTCACAGTACCATCTTCGTTCATAAAACCAATGTCCCCAGTTCTTAGCCAAATTCGGCCATCCCATTTTTGCAAGGTATCAGCACTTTCCTCTGGTTGATTCAAGTATTCTTTCATAACTTGTGGACCACATACACATAATTCGCCACCATTTTCTTCTCCATATTTAGAGCCAGGTAGCCCTGTAGCGATGGGTCCAGCTTCTAATGTAGGAACCGCAGCATCCCAGATTCCCCAATCTGTTCCAGGGAGAGGCATCCCAATTGTACCAATGGGACTTTCACCGAATAAATTACCTGCACTTACTACTGGAGTTGCTTCGGATAATCCATAACCCTCAACGATTCTACCACCAGTGTTTTTCTCAAATGCATCCCTTACAGGTGCGTGCAAGGGACCTGCTCCAGAGATATTAAGCTTCATCTTACCCATAATTCCGGGAAATTTATCTAATTGAGGAAAATCTGCTATTCTTTTAAATAATATTTCAGCACCTGTATAAGCCAAACCATTAGGAGCAGGGATTTTATCTACTTCTTTGAGAAATTCTTCAGTTGGGGGCGGACGTGGAAAAAGCATCATCCAACCACCTAAACCAATAGCAACATTCATTACTGCTGTCATTGCAAATGAATGAAATAGGGGTAAAGCTCCAATATCACCCATTCCAGGTTGCTCTCCACCTAAGATGGCAACACATTGTTTCACATTGGAGACTAAATTAAAATGCGTCAATACGGTAGCTTTTGGAACCCCTGTTGTTCCACCCGTCATAATATAGGTCGCTGGATGTGTGATAGGATCGAAACTTACTTTCGGAAGATTTGGTTCTGTTTTCAAAAGATCCAAAAATTTATATGAAGGTTTAAAATCGACCTTTCCCTTTGGAATTTTGCCAATTAATTTTCCTAAGAATTTAATGAATCCTGAAAGTCCAGATGCAAGATCAGCAATATTGGAATATATTACAAGTTCAACCTTTGTTTTGTCAATAATTGGTTTTACTACTTCATCATACAATGCATCCAATACAATCAATGATTTAGCACTCGTTATTTCAAGATGATGGAGAACTTCTAATGGTTTATATGTAGTGTTAATCCCAGTCGGAATAGCTCCAATCTTTGCAGCTGCATAAAATGCAATTACATACTGAAAACTGTTTGGTAAAAGTAAAGCAACAATATCGCCTTTTTTTATTCCAAGATCATGCAAAGCCGTTGCAAATGAATCTATTGCCTTTCCAGCCTCTTCATAGGTCATCCATGATTCCAGAAACCACATTATGTTATCGTTAGCATATTTCTTTCTTTGCTCCTCGAAGAAGTCACCAATTGATATCTCTGGAAACGAGATATTAAATGGAACGCCTTCTGGCCACCACTTCTTGAACCATGCTTTCTTTTCATCAACATGCCATTTTGTCATAAACATACACTTTTAGTTATCTTTTATTTGAAGTTAAATGAATTTTACATTCAAACAATAAAGAAAGTTAGTTCTACTTTATAAATTTTATATTAAAGTATATAATATTGTTTAGTTTAGTTGCTAAATAAATAAAATTGAAAATTCAATGGATACTTAGAATTTTTATAGATCACTTGTTATTTTTTTTGAGAAAAGAAAGATTCCTGGGGGAATTCCTTTTTTTTCAGCGATTTTATAAAATAAGAGTTGAAGAATAACAATCTCCATAATGGGGGCTAAAAATGGGTCAACAATGGTATGTTTATACACGATTATTTTTGGATTATTATGTAATTTTTCGAGATCTTCATCAAAATCTTGATTCGTAAGGTGTAGAATTTTCCCACACTTCCAATTGTTTAGTAAATTATTAATAAATTTTGTATTAAGTTTTAGATTATTAGGATCAGAAGTTAAGAGAAGTAATTGAGTACGATCATTGAGACATTCAATACCCCCATGTCGAAAAGAAGATATAGAATTCGCCTCGGAATAGGCTTTGACTATCTCTTTAAAGTTTAATGCTGCTTGATATGCTATGGTAAGAGACGCGCCTCTAGCCAAGATTTCGAGAAAATCAAACTTAAAACCAAAGTTATTTAGAAGTACTTCCCATATTTTATTCACTTTATTTTTGTCTGTAAGAAGACTTTCTAATTCTTGCATTAAGGCTTCAACTTTTTGAAATTCCTTATCATCGGTGAAGAATTCGCCAATAATAGTTTTAGCCATAACGTATAATATAAGTAAGGTACACACATAGCTCTTTGAGGTAACCGAAATCTCTTCATCAAAATTCATGAGAATCTGTAATTCTGTCATATAGGCTAAATAACTATCAGGATTGTTTGTGATCCCAATAGTTAATGGTTTATAATCCATAGGGATCGAATTGATTTGGCGTAATAATTCTCTGATCTCTCCTGATTCACCTGATTGTGAAATAATTATAATACCAGTGTCAGTAAAGCAATTTTGCTTTGCTTTTGGAAAGGTATTAAATAAGAATTCCCCTGCTTCGCGCATCTCAACTGCAATTCCATATTGATTTAGAATATAATAGGGTAAATAACAGCTAATATAACTAGAACCCATTCCAGTAAAAATTAATTTGGTTATTCCTCCTTTTTTGATAAAGTCCTTGATTATTAGGAATTGATTTTTCCCTTCATTAATAATATAATCAAATGTAGCTCTTAGCGCTTGTGGTTGCGATTTTATTTCCCCTAAAAAATCACTCATAAATAATAATAAAAAGAAATATAAAATAAAATTAATTTAAAGTACACAGATAAGATAGAAAAAGATGTGAATTTTTATGCGATGCGTTCATGGTTTTGAGGAAAATGAATGCCCAACTTGTCGTATAGATAAATTGAGCCTTCCACCAATTTCGGCTAAATTAATTAAAGATAATAAGAACGATTTGAAAGCAGAGAATCCTTATTTTAAAAAACACTTATCTTTAAAGGATGAATTTGTAAATGATCTAATGAATTCACATAAGTTTAAGCAACCTATTTTTTCAAAATTACTTCCCAAACTAAATACGCTGAATTTAACGCCTAGTTTTAAAGAAAGTCTGTTTACAAAAGAATTAGAGAAACATAGTCTTAATCAATTAGACACATTCAATATTTTAAAGAAAGTCGAATTAAAAAAACCAGAGTTAGATATACAATCGAAAGACTAACTCTTTTTTACTCATTATTTGCATAGAATATTTTTAAATTCTATATATTATTAGAACTCTCATTAATAGCTATTAAATCTAAAGTAATAATTAAGAGGGTAAAATTATGAAAATTAGTTGGTTAAAACATGCTGCTTTTAAAATTGAGACTGAAGATAAAATGATTATCTATTTAGACCCATATCAAATTTCTAAAAGTGAAGAAAAAGCGGATATTATAATTTGTAGCCATGAACACGGAGATCACTTTGATGAAAAGTCAATTCGAAATTTATGGAAAGAATCAACAGTATTATTGGGTCCAAAAAGCATTTCACCAAAATTACAGATATTTAATGGGAAAGGATTAGAATTTTATAATACAATTCAAATAGGGAAGATAAAGATTGAATTAGTTCCTGCTTATAATATTAAAAGAATGAGACCCAAAACTAATGAGACGTTTCATCCTAAAAGCCGTAATTGGGCTGGGAGCGTCTTAGAAATTGAAGGAAAAAAGATATACCACGCGGGAGATAGTGAAAGAATCCCTGAAATGAAGGAATTAGCTTCTAAAGGGATTGATGTAGCAATGTTACCTTGTGGTGGGACTTATACTATGGATATTGAGGAATCCACTGATGCTGCTGTTGATATTAATCCAAAAATTGTGATACCAATGCATAATTGGGATGTGGAATTAGAAGAATACAAAAAAATCCTTCATTTGAAGAATTCTAATATAAAAGTTGAGATATTACTCAATAAAGAACTTTTCATATAATTCGCATAAGATTTTAAAACATGAATTTAAAATATTTATATAAAACTAAAAATTAGTTTTTCCTTAATACTCATCTGAGGAAATTATTATGGAAATTAGTGAAGATTTTAAAAAGAACACCTCTGTTGCGTATATTTCTATGGAAATCGGCATCGATTCAAATATCCCTACGTATAGTGGTGGTTTAGGGGTTTTATCTGGAGATACTGTAAGATCAGCAGCGGATTTAGAAATACCCATGGTTGGAATATGTCTATGTTATAGTTCAGGATACTTTTATCAATTGTTCAATGAAACGGGAGCCCAGAAAGAAAAAGAGGTAGAGTGGAATTTTTTCTATGAATTTGATAGAGTAGAAAAGCCCATCAAAGTTAAGATTGAGAGTAAGGATGTGTGGGTTTCAGCATGGCTTTATCGCGTTATAGGACAATCAGGTCATATCTTACCTATTTATTTATTAACTACAGATGTTGAAGGTAATGAAGAATGGATGAAGAAAATGACAGGTTCATTATATGACTCAACATCTCGATGGAATCGTATAGTACAGGAAATTATTTTAGGTATTGGAGGAGTAAGACTTTTACATTCATTAGGATATAATAATATTCAAACTTATCATCTCAATGAGGGTCATGGGTCTTTCTCGACCGTTGAATTATATAATATGTTAGAAAAGAACCTTGATAAAGTTAAAGAGAAAGTAGTATTCACCACACATACACCCGTACCCGCGGGTCATGACAGATTTGATCAAGAGTTGGTGAATAAGGTTTTTGAGAAGAGAATGCCAGATGCTATTCGGAAAATTGCGGAGGATAATGGTACTTTCAATATGACTTTTCTAGGTATGGGACTTTCACGGTATAGGAACGCTGTCGCTAAAAAGCATGGCGAAATTACTAGGAAAATGTTTCCTCAATATGAAATTGATTATATTACTAATGGTATACATTTACCATTTTGGATCTCAAAACCAATTAAACAGATTTTCGATAGAAGATGGCCTAATTGGAAATCGAAGCCTTCAGTATTGCAAAATGCAATTGAAATTGATGATTTAGATCTGTTTGATGCTCATATAGAGAACAAATTTAATCTTATTAACTATCAAAAAGGGCATAGCTGGAATTTATTAGATGAAGAACTAATTACAATAGGATTTGCTCGAAGATTTGCTGCATATAAAAGAGCTGTTTTAATCTTTAATGATATAGATCGTCTTGGTAAAATATGCCAGGGAAAAGTTCAATTTATTTTTGCCGGTAAGGCGCATCCAAAAGATTTGATGGGAAAAGATTACATTAAAAAAATCTATGAATCTGGGGAATATCTCTATGATAATTATGGAGTCAAAGTAGTCCTAATGGAAAATTATAACATGGATTTAGCCCATATGCTTGTGTCTGGAGTAGATATTTGGCTAAACACCCCAGAAAGATATCGTGAGGCGAGTGGGACAAGTGGGATGAAAGCTGCGTTAAATGGCGTGTTAAATTTCAGCATCCAAGATGGATGGTGGTTGGAAGGGTTTCGCAGAAATCCAATAGCTGGATGGTCGATTGGTCCCAATGATAAAGATCCAAAGGATCCTGGGGTTTCAAATGACTGGGATATAGATTCAAAGGCATTGTACAGCACTTTAGAAAATGAAATAATTCCTACATATATGAATCATGATGAGTGGTTATTTAAATGTAAAAATGCCATATCTTTGGTGGCTTATTTTAATACGCATCGTATGGTTGAAGAATATTCAACCAAAGCGTATAAATTAGTAAAACAAAGACCATGGAAATTCTCAGGATAAAAAAAAAAGTAGGAAATTATTTTTGCTTAAGAGTTTATACACCCTATGGCATTAAATTGGCGAATTTCGATAAATTCATCAAAATTTTTTTGTTCTTTATAATGCTCGAATATTTGAATAAATAATTCTTCCATTAAATCTATTCCTAAAACTAATCCATCCATATCCTTTGCGATTAAAAGCAAATAGTCTGATGTTGAGGTAATATAATAACACCCTGATTCTATTTTTCTATGTAAATTAGCTTTGAGAATTTGATTTGTATTTTTTATAATTTGGTTATCTGTAAATAATACAATTAAATTATTTTCAGTATATTCTTCTTTAATATAAGTATCTCTAATTCCTGAAGCAACGAGTGAGTTTCCAGTGAAATCTTTAAAGATATATTGAAGACGATTTAATTCTTTTCTAAATTTATTTTTATTATGAAAAAAGTTAAATTTTTCATTTAATTTTAACGGCTCTCCCTCATTGTAGGCTATATCTTTCGGCTTTCTTTTAAAAGAAAATTTATCTAGATATTTAGACATGGTAAATTTTTTCACTTTGGTATAATTTATCTAATAAAAAGCATGAATATTTTTATTTGTAATAAAATGTGGTTATAATAAAAATTTCATGTTTATAGAATGTAAAATATGACATCATTAACAAAATGAGAATAGGGGCAATAGAATTAGAGAATAAATTAATGTTGGCGCCCATGCAGAGGGTAACTACAGCACCCTATAGACGATTTTGTCGTAAATTTAATAGGATCGGACTTGTCTGTGTCCCTATGATTTATACAAAAAGATTGGAAAGAAATTCTAATTCAATTCTTAAGGAGCTATATAAAATCGAGGAAGAACGTCCAATAAGTATTCAATTGATAGGTGGCGAAGTGAATGCGTTCAAGAAATCAATTGATTTTTTATCAAGTTATAATTTTGACATTTTAGATATTAACGCAGGTTGCCCCTCTAAGAGGGCGATTAAAGCAAAAGAGGGAGGGTATTTATTGAAAGATTTAGAAAAGCTAAAGATTATACTCAATACTGCTACTAAATTCTCTTCAAGGCCAATCTCAGTTAAGATTAGATCCGGATATAGAACTATGAAAGAAATACTGCAAATAGCAAGCATTATTAACGCTTCTAATGTCGATTTAGTAACTATTCATGGTAGAACCGTTAAAGATGGTTTTGATGATTCCAAATTTGATTTAGAATCTCTAAAATTATTAAAAGAGATTACTCAAATTCCGGTTATTGGAAATGGCGATATTAATTCACCGAACAAAGCAAAAGAAATTCAGAATTATACTCAAGTAGACGGTTTAATGATAGGTAGGGCATCAATCGGAAACCCCAAAATTTTTACTCAAATAAATGACTTCCTTGAAAAAGGAGAGATTACCTTTAGAGCGAATCAAATTGAAAACATGCGAGAATATATTAATATTTATGAAAATATTATTGACGAGATTGATTACAGTGCATGCCAATCTGCAAATTCAATTGATGAAATCAAATTTGTTGAACTAAAGAGAAATGCAATTTGGCTAACCAAATTCATAGAAAGATCAAAAAGTATGAGAATTGAGTTATCAAAATCAAAATCATTAAAGGATCTGAGATTTACTTTAGAAAGACTATCTTCTAACTAAATAGAATCACGAGATCCTTTAAGATATAAACCAATTAGAATCACCATATGTAAAAAAAGAAGTATTGATCCTAATATAGCGATTAATTGAATGAATTGAATAATTAAGCCTTCAGTAGTAGTTGTTAATCTTTCTAAAGTCCAATTAAAATTATGAGTTATTCCAGAGATTACTAAATATATATTTAGACACGTAAAATCTATAATAATTAGTAAAAAAGTCCTAAAAAGCGTTTTTTTTTTATTTTCTCTATATTTATCAGCCATAATTATTCCTCTTAAGAATCAAATATTAGAAAGCTTATTTATATTTCTCAAGTAATTTTTTAGGCTCATAAACTCCATCTTCAGTTATGATTGCAGTAATAAGCTTAAATGGAGTAATATCGAAAGCATAATTTAGGCATTCTACGCCGTCTGGAACGATTTGTAATTTTCCTAATATCTTACTTACCTCACTAGGATCTCTTTGTTCAATGGTAACATCATGTGCAACTTCACTTAAAGATAGTGTGGATGTCGGTGCAGCAACATAAAGGGGGATATTGTTTTCTTTTGCAGCAAGAGCTACTAAATATGTACCTATTTTATTAAAAACAGCATCTGATGTAACCCTATCCGTTCCAACAATGACTTTATCTATCTTTCCTAAATACATTAAAAGTCCTGAGGATGTATCTGAAATTACTTTCACAGGGATTTTATCATATTGGAGTTCATAAGCCGTTAACCTTGCCCCTTGCAAACGAGGTCTGGTTTCATCTGCAATTACATTAACTTTTTTTCCCTCTTCGATTGCAGCCCTTATGGGGGCTAGTGCCGTCCCATATTGAACAGTAGCTAAAGAACCTGCGTTACAGTGAGTTAATACTGTATCTCCATCACTTAGTAATGCCGCACCATTTTTTCCGATACTTTTATTAACATTAATATCTTCTTGAGCCATCAATTTTACCTCTTCAATTACTAAATCCGATAAATTAGAAGGATCATCAGGATAAGTACTAATTATTTTCCAAACCCTCTCTACAGCCCAAAACAAATTAGATGCTGTAGGTCTTGTACTTTTTATGATATTTGCGGCCTCTCCCATTTTTTCTAAGAATTTCTGTTTGGGAAGATCTTTATACTCAATAGTAGCTAAGGCAATACCCATTGCGGCGGCAACACCAATAGCTGGAGCGCCTCTAATGTTCATAACCTTAATTGAAGTAGCTACTTCTCTAAAATCTTCAAACTCTAAAAATTTTAACTCGAAAGGAAGCAAAGTTTGGTCAATCATATATACTTTGGAATTTTTCCATTCAATTGAGGGAATCATAATAAATAGAGAATGAAATATCTATTAAAATTTATGTTAATTTTCCCTTTAAATTTGAAAAAAGCTTTAAATCAAGCATAGTTAATAAATAAAAACGTATAGCTCGCCTAACATTTTTAATAATAGGGTATTTGGGATATAACAGTATATATCAAAATAGACTTGTTATTAATACTTAGATTTTTAGTATATAGGCAATAACTTATTATAAAATTAGGACAAAGTATACTTAAACCTTAATGGGTAAAAAAGGAAGAGAAATTTTGATTTTACATAAAGTTAAAAGTGAAGGCATTTCTTCTATCTCATATTTCTTAGCATCTGGCAATGAGGCATGCGTTGTAGATCCACGAAGAGACGCAAAAATCTTTTTGAAATTAGCTTGGGATGCTGAAGCTAATATTAAGTATGTATTTGAAACCCACCGTAATGAGGATTATGTAATTGGATCCAAAGAAATCGCTGACCTGATTGATGTTAAGATCTATCATGGTCCAGATTTAGATTGGAAATATGGAAATACACTTAAAGACGGACAAGAATTTAATCTAGGGGTTTTAAAAATCAAAGCAATTCATACACCAGGACATACAGACGAAAGTACAAGTTATGCCGTATATGATACCTCGACGGGAAAGGAAACAATTATGGTTTTTACGGGAGATGCGCTCTTTGTTGGTGATACAGGAAGAATAGATATGTATGGTCTAGCTTTAGCTGAACAAAATGCATCTAACCTCTATAATAGCTTATTTAACAAATTGTTACCACTGGGTGATCAAGCAGTCATATTACCTGGTCATGGTGCAGGTTCCGTTTGCGGAGCAGCCATTAATGAAAGAGAGTTAAGCACAATCGGATTGGAAAGAATGCAAAGTTATGCTTTGCAATTAAAAGATAAAGATACTTTTATAAAATTCAAATTAAATGAACATCATTATTTTTCGCCCTATTTTAAGAAAATGGAAGAATATAACTTAAAAGGACCGCCATTACTAAAAAATTTACCTAGATTCAAACCTTTACTTCCAGGAGAATTTAAGAGAGAATTACAGAAAGGGGGCATTATCGTAGATACGCGAAATCCCACTTCTTTTGGTTCAGCTCATATCAAGGGTTCATATAATATCTGGTTGAAGGGTCTTCCCTCTTATGTGGGATGGGTTTTACCCTATGATAAACCTATTCTTCTTATTGTGGAAAATTTTGCTGAATTAAAGAAAGCTTATAAATATTTGTTAAGAGTGGGGTATGATAACATTAAAGGGTACTTAGTGGGTGGTATTATTGCTTGGTACAGCAACAACTTTCCAACTGAAACTGTGGGGATGATAACAGCGGACAATTTAAAAGATAAATTAGATCATAATCAAGATATCTTCTTGATTGATGTAAGAGGAGCTCCAGAACTAAAAGATGGTTATATAAAAGAAGCTAAGAATATATATGTTGGTGAAATTGAGAAAAAGCTTAATGAAATACCGAAAGATAAACCGATTGTAACAATGTGTGGAAATGGGGCTAGAGCTAGTATGGCAACAAGTATATTGAAGAAACATGGGTTCAATGATGTTTTTAATGTATTGGGAAGCATGAAAGCTTGGAATGCAGCAGGTTATCCAACAGTTAAATAAAAAATTTTATTTTTAAATTATTAATCTTCTGATTTTTTATTTTTATTTTATAATTTAAATGTTAAGCTTATAATGTGACCTTGCATGGTGTTTAATATATCTATATAAGAACACTGTATTAATTTTGAATTTTTAATTCATAAAGAAAATTTTTATTATTCTAAAGATCATTAATAAGATAATAATCGAAAATAAATGGTGAAAAACAATTGGATGAATACGATGCAAACGAATATTTTAACCATGCAATGAATGCACTTCAAACATTAGGAAAAGCACATCCCGATGCTATTAAAGGTTTTCAAGAATTTATGGGTAGTGTAAAGAAGGATGGCGCCTTATCAACTAAGTTTAAAGAATTAATCGGGATAGCCCTTTCAATTGCCAAGCAATGTAAATTTTGTGTAGCGTGGCATGTAAAACGTGCTTTGGAAGCGGGAGCCACTCGAGAAGAAATAATTGAAGCATGCATGGTTGCCGGAACATTAGGAGGAGGTCCAGCACTAATGTTCACCAATTATGTATTAAAAGCTTTGGATGATTTTAAAAAATAATTTTTTTTAATTTATAAGAACAAATATATAGGTGAATTATATGGTCGATATACTCAAAAAGGAATTAAAAATGGAATTTGATGCGGCAGTTGCGCATGTAGAAAAGATAATTGTTGAAGAAGGTTTTAGTCATATGCTTACTAAATCTATTGATCAAATTTTCAAGAAAAAATTGGGAATTGATTATGATAAATATACAATAATACTTGCATGCGGACCGAATTTTGCGAAAGCAGCTCTTGATGTTTCAAAAAATGTAGGATTATTATTTCCTTGTAGCTTTGTGGTTTATGAGGAAAATGGAAAAGTGTATGTCAGTCACGCTTCAATAATGAAAATCGCACCTGAAGCAGGATTAGCTCCTTTAGATAAAATGAAACCTGTTATTGAAATGACGGGCAAAGCTGTTCATGCCGCCTGGGACAGGTTTTAATTCTAAATCTATTTTTCTAAATCTTTTTTATTAGTGAATAATAAACTTTAAACTTTTTTTTGGTCTAATCTTAAATGATAAGGATATAATGCTATACTTATGAACACTCAGAGAATTCTAGAAAAGGAATTAATTCGAGTAAAAATTGACGAGAATAAAAACCATACATCAGAAATAGTCGAGGTTAAACACAATAATCTCTGGATACCAATTCTTAGCAGTAATAAAAGCTTTAGCACTTTAAACTATTGGATAAATGAGAAACAGATTACTAAAAAATTGAACTATCTCAAAAGCAAGAAAAAGAAAATTTACTACAATTTAGACGATGATGACTTTCTTCTTCAATTAGATTATTGTCTTGAAGATACTAATATTTTCCATATCAGATATAAGTTATCTAATAAAAAGAATTTACAATTATCGAAATTACTGGTTAATTATTCTATTATTCTTGGAGGGAATCCAGACTTTATTTGGGTACCCCATCTTAGACCAGAAGAAGGATTAGTTATGGGAGATCATATATATCGTTCTCCAGTGATTATATATAAAAAAGCAGAAATTGCATTTGCTTTGATACCAGACTTGAAAACGCTCGCTGCTAACCATCCTTTAAAATCATTTATGGATTTTAATTTGCAGCCAGATAAGAATAAATATCCCCAGATATCTTATGGTTTTGGCAATTATGAACCCTTTAAGCATACTTTTTTTAAACATGAACCTTCCAAAATTTGGGAAATCCCCAAAGGCACAGATTTAACTTTTCGATACTATATCATTGTTTTTAACAATAAAAATATTTTAGAGATCCTCCAATCAATTAATCAATTTTTTTGGGAAAAATATGTAAGAAAAAACCTTTATGATAGCTTTGAGCCACAAGTTTTACCTTATTGCATAAATGTTCAGGAAGGTTTCAAAGCTATCTTCGACAGGCATAGATTCTGGGGGGATTTTGTCATTAATAAGAAAGAATGTGGAGGAATTTGGCAAAGATCATGGGCGGGAACCAAAAAAAAAGCAATTCAATTCATAGTACCAGAAAAGCTTGCACTTCATAGAGAAAGAAATTCGACAGAGAATGTTAGTTCGAATGTAGGTGTCCATAAAGGGATAAATGATATTATCTACGATCCAGAGAAGGTAAAATGGTTTGATAAATACACTCGAAGACATGCTTTTGCTCCAAGAATTGCTGAGGTTTGGAATAATGCCTGGTTTCTTAATATGCGAACAGCATATAGTTTCAGATATTTTGCTAAAGAATTTGATAATATTGAGTTAAAAGAAAAAGCAGATCGTATATTAAATACGATATTAAATTTGCCAAGAAAAAATGGCATATTCCCTAGTGTTATTTTCCCAGCAGGTCTACATTCAAATATAATCTCATATATCAATGGAGTCAAAGCGGGATTATATAGTGATCAATATAATATAGTTGATGCATGCCTAGCAATGTATTGGGCGCTAAAATCATATCAAGATTTCGAAAAAATTGATTTGATAGTTGAAAGAAGCAAAGAACTCTTAGAACTTATTAAATTGATTCAGCAGAAAAATGGAGCTATTCCCACTTTTATTGGGTTAAAAAATGAAAAGATTGATATTGATAAAGCATTACTAGGCTCCGCTAGTTCTGGGGCAGTATTGATGTTTCTAACTGAATTGCATAAAATTTATCCAAATTCAGAGGTATTGACATTAGCAGAAATTATTAGTAAGTATCTCCAAGATGAAATACTACCAAAGAATAAGTGGCATGATTTTGAACCTTTTTTCAGTTGTACTATGTTGCCTCTTAACTTTTTTGATGATTATACAAATAGCCATGTTATGAATACATTATGTATCTATTGGTGTGCTGAAGGTCTCAAGGAATTATTTAAATTAACAAAGAATTCAGATTATCTAAAAGATGGTGAGCAGGCATTAGCAATATTATCTTTATTTCAACAAGTTTGGAATATGCCATATATTAGTTATAATACATTTGGGGGTTTTGGAGTCCAAAATGCCGACGCAGAATTAGGTGATGCACGACAAGGTTTATTTGTAAGAACCTATATGGAATATTATCTTCTCACAAATAATGAAGAATATATGGAAAGAGGTATCGCAGCATTAAGAGCTAGTTGGTCTCTTCAGTTACTAAAAGAATATGAAGGAATATGTCCTGGAAATACAAAAAATATAGAAACGATAGATAATGTCGATAAAGGCTCCATGTATGAAAATTATGGTCATACAGGAAGTGATTATCGAATGTATGGACAAATTACATTTGATTGGGGAATTGGAACAGCAGCAATGGCAACCGCATATACAAAAAACCATTTTGGAGATCTCTTTATTGATTTTAAAAACCAATTTGTATTTGGAATTGATGGCGTCTTGATGAAACAGTTTGAATTTAAAGAAAATACTATACATATTTCAATCGATGTACTTCAAAGAGAGAGATTTATAATTCTTAAAGCAAGAAATGCTCCCAAGATTCCCGTAGAAATTATTATAAATGAAAAATCTATAGGAACTATTGAAAAAGAGTTTTTAGAAACTGGCTATCATATACAGATTTAGATAGATATTACTTTTTAATAGAGAAACGCAATTATTATTCAATATTGTTGTTAATGCAGACTCTTATATATGTGTGAATAAGATAAGCTCAGATTGATGAAATTAAATAATTAAATATGAATATTTTAATTAAATACTTTCTTTACAAAAAGTAGGAATATGCTATGAATTATTCAAATCAATTATCTGTTATTACAGATGAGATAAGTCAAGATTTTGAACATGCTTTAGATGTTGCTTCTGAATTTGAGATAAAAACTGTAGATGTAAGAAATGTATGGAATAAAAATATCGCATTATTGAGTGATGATGAGTTATACAAGATGAAAGAAGCTTTAGAGCGTAGAAATATGCGAGTAAATGTTATTACTAGCCCTTTTGGAAAGTGTGTTCTCCCAAGCTCTAAGTACTCTACAACCAAAAAGAAAAGTTTGTTAAGAAATCCAGAATTTAATCTGGGGTTATTTCAACGAATTATAGAAATTTCAGATTTGTTTAATACCGCTAATATCAGAATATTTTCATTTATTCAAAAGAGAAAGTCAAGAGTAGAAAATAATTGGGAAGAAATGATTAATATAATAAAGCCCTATGTAAAGGAAGCGGAGACATTAGGCAAAAATCTTTTATTGGAAAATGATTATTTACAGATGGTTGCAAGTATAAAAAATACAAAACTTTTTTTCGAAGAATTAAATTCTGAAGCAATTAAATTGATCTTAGATCCAGGAAATTATTATATGGAAGGAGAACCGACAACAACAGAAGCTTACAATTATTTTTATGAAAAGAATTTAGTAAAACATATTCATATAAAAGATCCAAAATTTATGATTTCAGGAATAGATGCCATATTTACTGTTGTCGGTGAGGGAAAGATCGATTATTCTTCATTACTTAAACAAGCAATTGATTTTAATTATAATGGTTACTTTTGTCTCGAGACTCATGCAATAAGAAATAAAGAAGATATATCAAGGAGAAGTCTTCACAATATAAGAAAAATACTCACAAATCTTTAAATATACTAATATCATGATGAATTTGAAGATTCTTGAAGTTATGAAAAAGGAGTTACCTTGGAAAGAATTTTTGGATTCTATGATAGAACAAGGTTTTCAGATTTCAAATTCTTTAAGTAGTCTTAATAGGACTCTTTTGAGTTCTGGGAAGATTATTTTAGTTAATAATTATATTACGTCTTCTATAATTAGAGATCCTTCCCTCTTACACTTAAGTCCTTATGTGATTTTTCGACCAATAAATGAAGAACAATTGAGGAAAATTGTTATTACTTCATATAAATATAGTATACCAATAACTTTCGCTTCTGGAAAAACGGGATTATCTGGAGGTTTTGCTAATTTTGGAATTTTAGTAGATCTTGAGGATCTGCATTCCCAAACAGAACCTATCTTTCTTGATATTGGTAACAAAAAACTCTATGCTGAACAATGTGTTTTAGTATCTGACTTAATTAAGCTTGTACATTTTAAATCTAACGGTAAATTAATGTTTCCTGTACGACCAGCTAGCTCTTACAATTTACCCGTTCGAGTAGGGGGATTAATATCATCAAATGCCAGTGGGATAACTTCTGGGAAACTCGGAGCTGCAGAGGATTGGATAATTGATATGAGGGTTATAATTCCAAAGGGGGATGTTATAATGATAAATGGGAAAGAGAAGTTGTTCCATAGAATAGTGGGCGGTAATGGTTTTTATGGAATTGTACTAAGTGCTAACTTTAAATTATATCAACCGGAAATAGATTTAGAAAGAGCAATTCTGTTCGGGGATAATCTGAATTCAGCGTTTATCGGATTGCAGAAAGTTTTAGATTCAAAGATTTTTCCCCTCATAAGTGAATTTGTTACCTCTCCAATTAAGTTGCCAGGCGAATTTAGCAAATTAACTTCATCTGATAATACAACTTTGAAAGTAAATTGGGCAACATTAATAAAAGGAAAGACTGAAATTATTAATAAGTTCATATCAATAATGAAAAATGAAAGTGGAACTTATTATATGAACCTTACTGAAGAAGAGTTTCAAAAATACATGCAAGAAAGATCAACTTTCGCATTATTGGTTCAAACTTCAGAAGAGGATGCAGATTATATCGCTTTCCCAGGTTTTGAAGATATATTAAGTCTCCCAAAATATTTACCAGATATAATTAAGACTATTAATTCTATATTTATTAAAAAGGGGTTTCATCAAGTAATTTTTGGATATGGGCATATCAATTTTCGAAAGGGTAAAGGATTATTACTTCATATTCGCTTACCTGTGCCGATTCATTATTTTTATAGAGAAAATTCTGACTTATTGATTCAGATTTGCGAAACTGTATACGAGGTTATAGTTGTACTAAAAAATAAATATCAAATCCAATATAAAGCAGAGCATAGTGCAGGCCCATTTGAAATTTGGCTAAGCTCTGAATTTCGTAAGAATCTTGAAAGAGATATTCGCTTAGGTTATGCTTTTAATAATCCTCATCTACTGATTTATAATAAACTTAAAGCTGATTTAGAAGAAAATTATTCCAATAATCTTGAAAAAGATTTGTTTATCTCTTCGATGAGGTTATATCTGGATTAAATTGATTTAGTTTCAAAAGAAAACACCTTAAAGTTAGGAAAGATTATTTTCGTTATAAAGCAGTGTATTTAATTGTGTAACTAATTGGAAATTTATTTTAAATTAAAAAACTATCCTATGGTCAAGCATTTAGAACCAATGCCACGAGAAATTAAGTCAGAAATAATATCTTGTTCAAGAAGGACCGATATTCCTGCATTTTTGATGGATTGGGTTGTCAAGAGAATTAAAATCGGATATGTGGATGTAGTTAACCCTTTCAACAGAATACAAATATCAAGAGTTTCACTTTCACCTAAAGATGTTAAGTGTTGGGTATGGTGGAGTAAAAATTTTAATGAGTGGATTAACAGCTATAATGCTAATAAGCTGCTGTTCAATGCATATAAAGGACATACATTTCAGTTTACTATTAATTCTCCTTCCGAATTGGAGCAAAATGTTCAAATATCACTAGAGGAACGGTTTAAGCAATCAGAATGGCTAATAAACACCTTTGGAGTCTCTGCAGTTAACTTTAGATTTGATCCAATTGTACATTTTAAAAAGAGAGGCTATAGTGAGACAATAGACAATCTAGATCAATTTGAATATATTGTGGAAAACCTTTCTAGGTTTGGTGTTAAAGAACTGATATTTTCTTTTGCTACTCTTTATCAAAAAGTAGTAAATCGAATGAATTTTAGAGGATATATACCAATAGAATTAACCTTAAATGAAAAATTCCAAATCCTGGATAAATTAGTGAACATTTGTAATATTCATGGAATTCAAATGAGAGCTTGTTGTCAACCGGATTTATTGGCAATGGAAGGTGTTGAACAAGCTCATTGCATTGATGCTTATAAGATTGAGAAAATTGTTGGAGAGTCTATAATAAAAGTCAGAGATACTGGACAGCGAAAAAATTGTGGTTGTTATAAATCAAAAGATATCGGGGGTTATACAGGTATATTTCGCTGTAAACATAATTGCTCATATTGTTATGCATCTCCAGCAAAGAGATAAATAACTTATTTTTTACCATATTCTTTAAAATATTTATGTAACTCCCAAAATGGGGGCACTAATTTTAATTCTTCAAGTATATCGTAAAAACAATATGATTCCCAGAGATTAACTACTTTATTTTTTTCGTTATAATATAAAATTGCTGCTCCTTCAAATTCTACATGTTTATTAGTCGGTTCGAATCCCCAGAAATTTCCTTTCTGGGTTCCTTTAGCTTTATATCTTAACCATACTTTATCTGCTTGGTCTATAATATTGACTATTTTATATTCCAAATCAGGGAAAATAGAACGAAAGTATTTGATTTCATGTTTAATAAGCTCAGGACCTTTCTTATCCATATGAATCCAGTCTGGATGGTATTCGGAATCGACTAATTTATCAGCTAATTTGAAATCTGGCTTACTCCACATCTTTTCGAACCATCGATAACTTAAATCAATAATAACATTCTCTTTCATATTAACTCCCTTAACAAAATTTAGCAAATATATTAAAAAAAAAAATAAAACAAAGTAGCTATAGAACAGATAATCTTCCTAAAAATCGATCATAGGTAAAGTTCGGTGGAATTTTATTATTTTCTGTGAGATATATTATCCAAAGATGAATTTCACTCTTTATCATATTTTGGAACTCTTCAGAGTATCTTATTCGTGCAATGTTCTTAAAATCTATTTTAAACATATCTTCCTTTAGCATATAATCTGCTTCCGCCATTACTACCTCAAGAACATCCTTTAGATATATGTCTCTGTCGATATGATGTATACAACGTACCAATGCCCTAACAACAAGCATTATATAGGACTTTAACCTTTTTTGCCCCATCAGCATGAATTTAAAAAGTACCTCAAATCGTTTTATAGCAAATTCATATAAAAAATTATCAATTTCTTCTAATTCGGCTTCATCCATTTATATCAATTTATATAGTTTTGATAATAATAGAAATCTTTCAATTAAAATGTTCAGATAAATTATCTATTAATTCTATAAAACAATAAATCTTTCTTGATATTGATTTTACTTTTGAAGAAAAAAAGGTATAAAATGATTCGAAAATTTAATGAAATTGTATCATAAAATACTAATTATATTAGGGGTTTCATGAAATGGTTGAAGAAATCAATGAACAATTAATAGAGGATGACTTTGATGCTGTTGTTATTGGTGCGGGAAATGGTGGGTTAATAGCCGCTGCACAACTGGCAATTGAAGGAGCTAAAGTTATACTCTGTGAACAACATAATCTACCTGGAGGTTTTGCTACCAGCTTTGTCAGGGGAAGGTTTGAATTCGAAGGAGCACTCCATGAATTATGTGATTTTGGACCGGAAACAAATAAAGGTTCCATAAGAAGACTATTTGAGGATGATATTGAAATAAACGTAGATTTTGTGGAGATCTCTGAGGCTTTTAGGTTAATTATTAATGATCCAAATGAGAAGCTAGACGTTGTAGTACCCTTTGGGAGAGAAAAATTTATCAATATGATGGAAAGAGAGGTTCCAGGAAGTAAAGATTCTATCATAGATTACATTAGATTATCTCAAGAAATAACTGAAGCTATTAATTATATTACAGAATCTGAAGGAAATCCAGATAAAGACATATTAATAAAAAATTATAAGAATTTTCTTAAAACAGCGCCTTATACCTTAGATCAAGTAAATGATGCACTTAAAATTCCTAAAAGAGCTCAAGATATTTTAAATGCATATTGGTGTTATATTGGCATTCCCAGTAATCGGATAAATTTTACTTTCTATGCTGCTATGCATTATTATTTTTTAATTAGAAAAGCATATATTCCAAAATATCGATCACATGGGTATATTGCGGCATTAGAATCAAAAATTAGGGAGAAAGGAGGTAAAATATTATACAACTCAAAAGTAAATAAGATAATAGTAGAAAATGGACAAGTTATGGGCATTGAAACCACTAAAGGAGATAAAATTCAAACAAAACACATAATTTCTAATGCCTCTCCGACCTTAGTCTATAATAACCTGATATATCCTAAAAATGAAATCCCATCAAGGGCTCTAAAAAATATGAACGCCCGTCGACATGCTATTAGTTGTTTTGTTGTCTATTTAGGTTTAAATGCTAGTGTTGAGGAATTGGGAATTACCAACTATAGCTATCATATTTATGATAGCTCTGATACTGAAGAAATTTATGAATCTTTTAAGACTTTGAATCCTCCGAAGGCACAAGCTACTATTTGTTTGAACAACGCAATACCCGATTGTTCACCTCAAGGTACTTGTATACTTTCAATCACAGCTTTTTTCCTTCCCGAAGCTTGGAAAAGTGTAAACCCTGAGGATTATTTCAATTTAAAAAATCGAATTGCTCGACATCTAATTAACACCTTTGAATTTGCTACAAAGACTTCGATAAGAGAGCATATTGAAGAGATTGAAATTGCAACGCCTCAAACATTGGCACGATATACAGGTACTTTTGGAGGGTCTGCTTATGGATATGAAACAGATCCATGGGATTCTTTTATGCCACGATTAATGGCAATGAATGATGAAAAGTATGTAAAGGGATTAGAATTCTGCGGGGGGTTCTCAGCAAATTGTCAAAGCTATACTAATGCATTACTTTCAGGGCAAATAGCTGCTTTTCTTACCTTACAACAATTAAAAGAAAAAGGTGATCCCCAATGAACAAAGAGAAAGAAATAGATTTTAAGATATCCGTCAAAGGAAATATTCGAGATTTATTAGCATTTAAGAATTTAGCTTCTGTTAGAAAAAAACATATTGACAAAGCACCCGAAGATTTCATAAAATTTGATCCTGTAAATAATTTAGCTAACCAGTTACATCCTTCTAAACAAAATTTAGTAATAAGTGAAATAAAAGATGAGACAAAATCGGCTAAAACATTTAAATTTATAGCCGATCCCGATTCAAACACCAAAAAGTTAGCATATTTTAGAGCAGGACAGTTTTTAAGCTTGAAAGTTGAAGTAGATGATATTCCGATTACACGCCCCTATTCAATATCCTCATCACCATCGGATGCCTTAAAAGGTTTTTATGAAATTACCATTAGAAAGGAGGAAAATGGCTTTTTAACTAGCTTCATATGGGAAAATTGGAAAGTTGGCACTAAGATTGAGAGTTCTGGACCTAACGGATATTTTTATTATGATCCTTTGCGAGATTCAAGAGAAATCATGTGTATTGCTGGGGGTTCAGGAATTACGCCATTCCGATCATTTGCGAAAGAAATTATGGAAGGTAAACTAAACATAACTTTAACTGTACTTTATGGCAGTAGTGAAGAGGATGATATCCTATTTTATGATGAATTTAAGGATTATGAAAAAAGGTATCCTGAAAAAATTAAGATTATAAATATCCTAAGTTGCGAAGAGGTTAATTTACCCGATTGTGAGCAAGGATTTATGACTGCTCAACTCATAGAAAAATATTGTAAATTAGATAATAGCTCATTCTTCATTTGTGGACCACAGATTATGTATGATTTCATAGATAAGGAACTAGAAAAATTTAGTTTACCCATGAAACGTATCCGAAAGGAGGTTTTTGGAGAAATAAAGGATGTTGTAAATATTCCTAATTTTCCTAAAAAAATTGCTGAAAAAACATTCAAAATTAAGGTATCCATTGGAAATGTATTAAAAGAAATACCTGCAAACGCTTTTGAAAGTATTTTAGTAGCGATGGAAAGAGCTAAATTAGCACCTCCGTCTATATGTCGCTCAGGAAAGTGTGGTTTTTGTCGTTCAGTATTAATTTCAGGTGATATATTTATTAACCCAAATAGTGATGGAAGAAGAGCTGCAGATAAGATAATGAATTACTTTCATCCTTGTTCATCATATCCTATGAGTAATCTCGAAATTGAAGTCCCTAGAAGTGTATGAGAAAATTAATTATTTTAATTTTTTTTATTAACTTTTAGGTTTTCCCTCTGTGTCCCATCCTCTAAATTTGTAATATTTTTGAAGCATTTCTTTGAGCGGGGGTACATTTTTCTTCGTTCCTCCTTTTTCTATTGGTATAGAAAACCTAGTACCGATTCTATCATCTTCTTTAGTTATTCCACATTCAATATTATATTTTCTCTTCAAATTAAATAATTTTTCCCCTATGCCAACCCATTCGGCTACTGAGTAACTTCGATTAGTAATTGCATTTAATGCTTCAACCCAAGGAGTAATACGATGAGTATAAAAAAAACCATATATACACCCTCCAGTAGCAGTATATGCTTCACAAGCATCTTGTATTTTTTTGACAACTTCTACGGCATCTTCTTTACTAAAGGGATCGATACGTTCTATTAACCCTAGCTCCTCCTTAAAATGTGCAGCAAACGATAGATGAAAAGGCTCAAAGCCATGATATGCACCTCGTGAAGATGTAGCATAATCTAAAGCTGTCATATTGTTGGATCGAGGCTCATGAGCTGGAATTTCCAATCCTTTTCCATGAATGTTAAGATCATCAGGTAACTGATATTTATTACAAAAAATCTTCACGCCATCAGCCAGATCATTTCCGATTCCCTCTCTCATAGCAACTTTTTTAATTAATATATCAATAGGTGTCGTAGCACCCCATATCATATATTTATCAGGGTTATCAGGATTTTTTTGAAATCCAAACTTTTCGTGTTCAATATTGATCAATTTTCTGTCTACTGCTTCTAAAAATACTGCCAAAGTTCCACCAAGCGATATCGTATCCATTCCCATGTCATTTATAGCTAAATTCCATTTAATGAGAGATTCTAAATCATTAATCATTAAGTTTGACCCCATCATAGCGAGTGTTTCATATTCCGGCCAAGCAATCCAATTTTCTTCATATTTAATTTTACCTCTACAAGCTACAGCACAATTAAAGCATCCATGTAATTTAACTTCTCCGCGCTCCTTTATCCTAAAAACTCCAATTTCTTTGGTTCCTTTCCAACGGCTTAAAGAAAAATTCTTAATTGGTACATCTCCTGAACTTACATAATTATCCATATGAGGTGGGGTACCTAATTCATGCATAACAGTTGCTAATCCAGAATTCTTTACCATTTCATTTATTTCTTTAACATTTTGTAGAAGTTTCTCCCTATCGTGTACATTTATTTTATTAGTTCCTTTAACTGCGATTGCTTTTAAATTTTTACTCCCCATTAC
>Ga0307433_1000243_pt1 | contig 49104 bp, 73 predicted proteins | sample SalMarWE160210MG_FD_202166 | JGI IMG/M metagenome (GOLD analysis project Ga0307433, IMG submission 202166) | Salt marsh sediment microbial communities from the Plum Island Ecosystem LTER, Massachusetts, United States - WE1603-210 | ecosystem: Environmental > Aquatic > Marine > Intertidal zone >...
TTCCAATTCCCTTAATTCCTTCTCCTTCTCAGTCATCATTCCTCCTTTATTCTATCTATTATGCCCACTCTTTTGGGTAGTAAATCCCATAAGAACTTTCTCCATTTTTTAGGGGTGTTTATGAAATTTAGATAGTCTTGCCTTGTATCTAAAAAGTAATGCTTCCTCCAACTTCTCAACATCGAATTTGCGTTTGGTGTAGCCTAATTCTTGGATTTTCTCTGCAAGTTCTCTTGCTAATTCCATTGGAACCATAGTGTTTCTATTCCAAGTTAAAATTATTCTTTTTAATTCGCCTAATTCTTTTTCCTTCTCATCCATCATCCCTCCTTTTGTATATACAATATAATCAAATATTATAATTTGTCAAGGGGTAAATTTAATTCTTCTCTAATAGCAGTAGTTTGATTTTTGTCAACTGAGCATACACCCAATCTTTCAAATTCTCCAACCAACCTTAAAGGCTCTTTCCACATCTCCGGAATAATGCTTGGGTAATAAACCTTTTTCTATTTCTTCATCAAAAGTCATTAAGATTTGTCAGAAAGCATTTTCTCTATTTCCATATCAGAACTAAGTTATTTCCCAACCCAAATTTTATGCCCCTTCAAATATTATACCTTTTTCCCAATTAAACTTACATTCGGGACATTCTTCTGCGAGCATTTCCAATAATTCTTTCTTATGTTTGTTTAAGGTTTTGTGATAAACATCCACTGCCTTACCGTAAACATCCACTGCCTTGCGGAAAACATCCCTCTCCTTATCGTAAACACCCCCTGCCTTGCGGAAAACATCCCTCTCCTTATCGTAAACACCCTCTGCCTTGCGGAAAACAGCCCACGCCTTGCGGTAAACACCCTCTGCCTTAACTATTTCTTTTGGCAATTCTCCTTTAACTTTTTTAAGACATTTTAATCTCATCTTTTGTTGATATTCTGGTTTATTTTCTTTGATAAAATTTATCCTATTTTTTATTGGTTCGATAGCACTCTCAACTATTATTTGATGATGAATACAAAAATACCATTTAAGTTTTTTATTCATTTAAAAACTTCCTCTTTTCCATTTTTTCTTTTTATCATCCCAAACTCTTTTCCATTTTTTATGAGAAATAAAGGCCAATATTAATTCAATCCTAGAAAATTGTTTCCAATATTCTTTATATCCATCTCCAGTAGAAATATAGTTTTCTATTTCATTTATTAGATAATAACCTTTACGTTCATCTCCTAGTATATCAAACAACCTATCTATTGTAGGCACAAACACACAAATCTCTTTAAAAAATTTCTCATCATACTTAAAGGTCCTTACATTTCCTTTTATATCAGAAGCATGAAAATATCCTTCAATGTCTGACTCAAAAGTTAAAACAATAAGATCTTCTCTCTGAACTTTGTCAGGCCAAATCTTTTTATCTATTTCTTTCCCGAACATAGTATACTTCCGATACACCCAATCACCTACCTGAGGAACCCAACTTTTTTGTAATGGGTTTAACATCTCACATTTCTTTATATATTCTTCTGTAAACATCTATAACCTCCAATCTTTATTTATCTTCTCTTTCCTCAAAGAAAACACATCCAAAATCTTTATGAGTAAATATATCAATATCCCCCTGAGACACAAAGGCATTAGCACAATGATAAACCAATCCAACAAAATCAGAACTACTTTTAATATCCAACTCCGAAAGGTTTTTGACCGCAACTAAACAAGTAGATTTAAATGGAACGGCACTATCATCATCAGAACGGTCCCAATGAGCACAATCTCTACATCTTCCTATTAATATTTTGTTATTCTTATCCAATCATTTACCTCCCACAATCATCAGCACCGAACAAACAAGAACTCCAACTACAAAACCTATTAAAAATACTGAAGGTATTTTCATCAACTTAGATCTTGCATCAACATATTTAGTTGCTAAATCTGACATAAAACTCCTTGTCTTCTTCATTTCTTTTTCTAGTTCATCTAATGCACCAAGAAATTTCTCAACATCTTTTCTATTCACATTTCCCTCCATTAAATTTAAAACCATCTTCTCTTTTTTAATTACTTTATCAAATAAAATTTTGATCTTGTTAATATCTTTTATATTGTCCTGAAACAATATGCAATGCCAAAAACAACTCCAACTCTTCATCTATTCTTTTCTTATCTATCATAATCTCTCCTTTTATATATCTTTATTATACTAAAAAATCTTAATTTGTCAAGGGGGCAATTTAATAAATGCACTCAACATAATCACCATAGATATAAAATCTCCAGTTCTTTCCAGCATAGTATCTTGCAATAGCTTCTCTATCATCCCCAGAAAATCTTTTTAGTTCTGAAATATATATACAGGCTAACAACAAATTGTCTTCTAATCTAAACATATCCAGATCCCGATCCAATATCTTCTTTTTCTCCTCTTTTGTAAGAAAAAACTTAGTCATATCAAATTCTATTAAAGACATTAAGTATTCAGATGTCTCAGGCATTATCTGGAGGATTCCCTCAGCACCTTTACAACTAATAGCATCCGGAAAAAAATTAGACTCCACATTAACCCAACGCAATAGCTGTTCATAATCTAAATTAAATCTCACAGAATAGTCATAAATTGTTTTAATGATATCCGAATCCGCTCTATAGCCAAGGGTCCTGGCCAAAAACAAAGCACTTTTCCTCTCAGCATTATATTCTTCTACCACATAAAAAAAACAATCCCCCGATTTCTTGGCGGGGGATGTTATCAAAAAGAATAGAATACAAAATAAAATACCTATTCTCATATATATTTTATGTAAAAATACATCTCGTTTTCTAACTTCATCAAGATAATCGCATATCAATAATTGACCCATTACTATCCTCCTAATGAATTTTATATATAAAGCGTTTCTATAACATACTATCAGAGTTGTATTTATTATAAAATCTTTTCAAAGAACTATAAGTGTTTGTAGGTGAATACCTAAACACCTCACTATATTTCACCCATGCAGTTGAACCAGAAATATAATCTATAAACTTACGGATAGATGTCAACCTCAAAACAAGCTCCTTTCTCTGATTGCGCCCAATCTTAATCATCAGATCCTGATTCGTGTTAAGCAAAACATATAGATCACTGAAAAATTTATCAACTTCTTTTTCATTGAATCTACCCATAGTAAAAGTTATTCTCGGTTGATTTTTTTCAAAGTCAAATTTACCTTTTTTCATATAAAAGTGTAAAACCACATTTGGATTTAAATTCATAGCAGGAATATGTTTCTCCTTATCCACATACCAACGTTCCCAATAATTAAAGAACTCCGCATAGGAGAAAGTAGTCAATTGGAACCTATCAGCAGATTCCCTGATACCCTTACTTTGTATTCCAAAAGATTTTAACTGATTATATAAACATTCAAGATAAAGTCGGTCCTGTGATGCCACCTCATAAACCGCACTACTATTTGAAATGGGACGCATTGATGCACCACCTAGAATAGTACCATCCAATAAATCAACACAATCATTCCAATCTGCTCTCTTATCATCAAGATGATTACTAACATCTTTATCATGAACACAATGCTTATAACCCTGGGGTTTAATGCCTAACTTATCACACCATTTAGAAATTGTAGCAATTGAACAACCACATTCTTCTGATATATCTTTTTGAGTGAGATGTCTAACTTCAATTGCATCCTTCATATATTCTATATCTTTATATTTTTTCATAATTTCACCTTTCCCATATTATATATTATAACATTTTTCCCCGTTTTGTCAAGGAGTTTCAAAAATATCTTCATATAACAAAACTATTAACTTTAACCGCATAATATAAATTATCTATTCTATTTTCATTCTATAGTTTTTGATATTCTTGCCATGATCTAAAATCATTTTTATTAAAATAAACTTTCCCTACATGAGCTTTACTGTGTAAAAAATGAAAGATTTTAATTTTATTCCAATATTTTTTTTCATCTTCAGGAGTAATATCATGAAAAGTCGCATTATAATAAAATGGCAATTCTTCTAATGGTAATTCCGAAGCAAATTCATTAAAAATCGATTGATCTGCTTCCCCTTTTAAGATTTTATTTTGCTTCAGTCTTTCTTCATAAATTTGATTCCATTTTTTTGAAAAAAACAACATAATATCTTTAGCAAAAACAATAAGCCCAGCATTCAATCTCCCATCTTTATGTCTAACGATCCCCACTTTATTGTTTTCAGCAACTTTAAATAAATAATCTAATTTGCCATTAATATACATATCTGTATCTATAACAACTGTATAATTAAAAGGAGTAAGAATAGCTGCTTTAGTTTTAATTCTAAAAACATCATCAACATTTTTTGCAATCCAAATAGAAATGGGGTACTCCTTATGAAATTTAGATAAAGATAACAAAAACTTTCTTAATTCCTCAAATCTATCTAAGGTAATAACTATAAAAAATCCTTTCATAACAATTTTACACCAACCATATAATTATTAAACTTTGGAAAAATATCTTTTGGCTCTAAAATATTTACTTTAAATGTTTTTCTATCCAATGAATCGATTAACCTTTTACATCCTCTATTATTATTTTTATCCCAATAATCATCAAAAACAACTACAGTTGAATTATACATTAGTTTTTTACAATTTTTCCAATCACTAGCAATCGTTTCAATACTATGCCCCCCATCTATAAAAATTAAATCCATTTTAGGGATCTTACTAACTACTTCCGGCATAACTTTTTTTGTGTTTCCTTTAAATAATTCGATATTTATTCCCGTTACTTTTAATAAATTATATACCTGTTCTATTGATAAAGGAATAACTTTATCTGATCCTTCTCCCTTTATAATTTGAAAGTTAAAAGTTTCAAATAAATCAAAACCATAAAATTCCATCTCTTTATTTAAATGAAATTGTTTAGCTATGTTGATAAGTTTCAAAGAAGTCTTCGCTTTCCAAATCCCAATTTCCATAATTCGTTTCGGTTTTACTTCCCTACAAATCCTAAATAACGCCTCATACCTTTTGCACCTATCAGGTATTCCATTAATCCAAAAAGTTTTATTTTCCATTTTTATTTAATTGTTCTTTAAAAATTAATAACCGTTTATCTAATTTTACTTTTGGTGGGTGCCATACAGGAACATTACCTGTCCAATTTTCACTTACCTCAAATAAAGGATAATCTATTATTTTTATTTTAGCTTTTTTTATAGCAAGTGCAAATATAAAATCAAACTCGTTTTTGTTAAAATAAGAAGATTCTTTTATATTAATATCTTTGACAGCCTTTTGGTCGACAGCATTGCATCCACCACGAATATAATTACCATATACAGAACTATGCACCACCCCCATTGCTTCCCTCTCTAAATTTTTTACAGCATTAAACAATCTTCCCTTATCTAATATCAAAGCATCCACATCTACTTTAATTAAAACATCAAATTTTTCCTTTTTGATTCTATTATAAAATAATTCACCTTTTAGTTGTATATTATTTTCAGATTCAATTATTTGTGGATCACAATAATATTTTTTAATTATTTCTCCAATATTTCCCGAACAAATAAAATAGCATTTATAATCCTTAGAAATTTCCTGTAGAAACTTATTGGCAATAGCAAACTCTATATTAGAAATATCAACAAATGTCCAAAAAATTATAGTGGATGAATCCGCCACAATTCCTCCCTCTTCCAGTATGGAAGTTTAAATTTTTCTCTAAAACTTTTTCCGGAATCTTTCCAGGTATAATGTTGAATAATAGCATTTGAATTTAAAGAACTCCATTTAAAAAAATCATATGGCAAGGTTCCAACAGATAAATTTTCCTTTCTTACAGCACAGGCTAAACATTGCATGTCTCTTCCACAACCAAATTCTTTCCAATATTTATTCCATCTTTCAAAAAATTTTTGGAGTTTTGAAGTGTTCCTAAAACACATCAAAGCACCATGCCAAGCATCCAAGGGTAATTTCACGTTAAATGTCTCAATCGCTTTTTTATAAATATTGGGTAAATTCTTCATAGTTAAATGACTCCACAATGGAAAAAGTAAATCATATCCTTTCAGATATTCAAAAATCTTTTCTACTCCTCTTCTCTGTATTACAGCGTCACAATCAATATATAATGTTTCCTCAAATGGAGTATATTTTATTATTTGTGTCTTAATATCACGATTAAGTTTTGTCGGTATATCAAATTTTTGGAAAGAAATACCAGAAATTTCTTTCCATTGTCCATCTCTTTGTCCCTCTGACAAATTAGTGAGTATACAGATAGGCAAATTAGTGTTCTGACGAGAAATTTTTACAGTAGATACAGCCAATCTATCATATTCCTTTCCAAAAACTATTTGAATAATACCCTGTTTCATCATTTCAAGCACCCCCAATCCCAGACTTTCACTTGAACCTTTAATTTATTTTTCAATGCCCACTCATCAACTGCTTGCTTTACACCAAATTTCCCTTCTACAGCAGGTCTATTGTAATCATGTCCTGCTATAACTCCACCCTTTTTGATTTTAAACAATAATTTTCTAAATCTTGTTTTACATATTTATAGCTATGGTTCCCATTTATATAAACAAAATCCAAATTATTAGGAATATCATTTGATTCAGACGATTTTCTTTTTACCCAAACTATTTTATTTTCAAACTTACTAAGCACCCGCTTTGCCGTTTCAAAATTTCCTTCAAAATTAAAGTTTAAGTTACACTTATATTCTTCATAATGAATATAAGGATCAATCAAATAAATTTTCTTTATAGGGAGATTTTGTAATATATCTTCTGCATTACCCCCTTGATACACCCCTATTTCAACACCAATTAAATCTTTCCCTAAATTATTATTTTTAATAAATTGAATTGATGGTCTCATAAGAATCTCTTCTCTACTTTATTTTGCATCGTTCCATAAAACCCTTGTATGGGACAAGCACATCTTTTAAAAGAGCATATCCCACTCTTAAAATCAGGTAAAATAAAATTGGGATACAACTCCCCTATTTTTTCTTTACTACTAGTACAAGAATAAACATTACCCTGTTTTACTGTAAAAATACTTTCCCCAGCCAAACACCGTTGTCCCTTCCATGTATAATTTTTATCTTTATATACAGTGTACCATTTCCTATGTTGTGCTGTTGGCCATATTTTAGGCCAATCCTTTAATGAGTTTGAACCATTAACTAATGGTTTAATATGAACAGGACAATTTGATTTTTTTGCAAATATCAGGGCTTCATTAAATTCTTCTCCTAAACCAACCGGATAAGCAACAAGAGTAATCATAACTGAATCTTTAATATTCTTTACAACCGCCTGAACATTTTTTAACCACCTATCTAATACCTTTTTTTCCTTCATTTCAGCATAATGACAACTAATATTTACTATTGAATTTGGATTTAATCGCTTTAACCATTTATCATCACTTATCAACAAACCATTTGTATCAATCACACAAATAAAATCTTTGGGAATGAAATTTAATACCTCTTTAATTGCCTTAATAGAAAAGGGCTCACCTCCCCCAGTAAGTTTTAAACAAACTTCTTTATTTCTTGCAAGTTGCTTCATTCGTTCCCATATATCAATAGGAATATTTTTTTCAATTTCAGTTACCTGTTGTGAATGAGAATAACAATAAGGACATTCCAAAAAACAACAATTAGTAGGACTCCATACTATATATACTACTTCCTTTTTACAAATCCTTTTGCACATTTCTTCTTCAATCTGATAAAAATCTTCTTTCATTATAACCTCCCATATAAATTAGATAAAAAAGAAAGATACTGTTTTTTTAAATTAATAAAATCAATTTCAAATAACGAGTTTCTACCATCAAATTTATCATATATATACGTTACATCTTTACCCCAAGATTTACCTAAAATAGCTCCATGCAATCTCCCGGTAATTATTTTTTTTGCCGAACCATATGCTTGTTTCATGTCTTCTATTATATCAATATTGAATTTTTTAAATATTTTAGTTTCAGATTGCTCATGACATACTCCTTTTATTAATTCTCCTTTATACTCACTAACTATAGTTTTTAAAAGGTCTTCTGGATTGGATCGAGGGAGAGATACCAATAAATAATCTTCAGTGAGCACCCCTGGTTGAATAAATACCACAGGGCAGCCAATTAACTTTACAATATATCCTTCATTTCTTAAGAAACAATATGTAAAGGGGTCTCTAACTCCTATTGGTTCTACGCATTTTTTAGCTATTATAGTAGAACAATTATTCCACAAACTACCCCCAACCATAATTATTTTACAATCTAAATTATATAAAAATCCAGCATTTCCTGTATTTGCACATAGAGATGTTGCCCCAACTGATATAATACGTTTATATTTAATAATTTCATTTGAGAATATGCTTTTTTCTTGGAGTTTAGGAAGCCCCGCAATTTGCCAAGCTATTCTAAATCCCCCATCAATTAATAAATTACCTTTGTTGATAGCATAATCACCAACTGTTCCTATTACCCACTCATTGACGTCCAACACCTTCTCCCCATTGATTGTTATCCCAAAGATTATCCCTTGCTATTTTAATATTTTTAACACTCCTTTTTTCCCAAAAAGACCCTTCTCCAGTTGTAATTCTACTTTCATGTTTTAAATGATATAACGGATACTTACTAGTTTTTATTATTGTTATAAGATGAGATGCTCTTTCAAATAAATCTGTATCTTCTCCACCTAAACCAATTAAATTTTCGTTATATCCTTTTAACCTGAACCAATCCACTTTCGTCATAGCAAAACAGGCTCCATATCCACCTTTTCTTTTTTTCATACTCTCCCAAGAAACATTATCAATTATTCTAATGTCATTAATATTAGAACAACAATAAGTAATACCCTTACCATCTACCACTGTATCAATAATGCTTTTAATTACTTCTTTACTGAACACAATATCTACATCTGTCTTTATTATTAAATCACAATTGCACCTTTTAATCCCATAATTAAGTAATTTAGAAAAGTTAAGCTGTTTCATTTCTATTGGATAAACTAATAGTTTCACTTTTTCATTATTAATTTTAATATTTTTATCTGTAATTACAAAAATTTGGTCTATATAATTATTAATTATTTCTGAATTCAATTTCATAAAATTACACAAAAAACTCTCTTTTATTTTATACAACACCAAAACAATACCTATTTTCTTCTTTTCTTCTTTTGGCATCTTCATTTTTTATTTCGGGAGGCTAAAAGATCATTGTAAACTTTAGCATAACTATCCCTCATTTTTTTAAGACTAGCATATTCTACTGCATAACTCCTCGATAATTCTGCTTCTTTTTTCCATAATTCTGGATTATATAATAATTCTATAATCATCTTTTTGTAACTGGAAGGAGTATAATCTACCTGTATCCTGCAATCATAATGAACATTTTTATGTAACCCATTTTTATATATCGTGGGAATTCCTTTAGCCTTCGCTTCAAACATACTACAACAAAAACTTTCATATTTACTTGTATTAACCAATAAAATTGTCTCATCTAGTATCTTCCAATAATCTCCCACATCATATGAACTTAATATTTTAAATTCATATGGTTTTGATAACGAAGTAATATCCATAATTTTCTCAAATAAGGAAAAATTTTTAGCGCTTCTGGCTTTCTGTCCTGCCCATACCACATATTTTCTTTTAGAATTATTAATAGGTTTCAAATACTCAGTATCTACACCATGATTTATATAAACCAATTTATCCTCATATTCTGTTAATATTTCTTCTGCATTATTTAATCTAATAATAGTAGATTTATAAAAATCTTCTGCCCTATATTGACATTTCCATCCTTTATATCTTTTTACAGGAGAACGTGTTATTGGTCCAATAACATCAGGTTGTATTTTATTTTGTAACATTAATGCCACAACCCTTGTATCGTCGACATGCAATATATCACATCCTTGAATAAACCTTTTAATATTATCTAATCCTCTTTTTGTTAATATTCTATCTCTAGAAATATATTTAATAATAAATTCAGGATCATTTTTAAATGCCTTAAAAAAACAAGAGGAAGTCATTATACTTCCACCATATATTCTATTTAATTCAAATCCAGGAGATGCTCCTATAAACAGCACTACTTTTCTCATACTTTTCCCCAGCTATGCGGATTTCTTTTTATAGTATTGTCATTCATAAAAATATCTCTATTCTTTTCTAATTGTTCCCTATCTATTGGGGTTTTCCACTTTTCTATAAAATGCCATTGATGAAGAAGACTAGTATTTTGTATCCAAACTATTTTTAAGCTATCTAATTTAGCTCTCTTGTGCATATCATTATCCATAGCTCCTAATCTTTTCATCCTCTCATCATATCCCCGTACCTTATAAAACCAAGATGCTAAACTAGCTTGACACGCACCATCACCAGAAATTATATGTAAACTTCCTGTAGATTTCAATTCTTGATATAAATTTTTAATGTCATTCAATGTAATTTCAACCTTTTCCGGTAAATCCATAGACCGACATAAAATAAAATTATGTTCTGTCAATTTTTGGCCCACCGTTTCAATAAAATTTCTTTCATATATATAATCAATATCAGACATTAAAAGATATTTAGTCTTTGCCATTCTTATGCCTATATTATACAATAAGGATTTATTGAAAACCTCTTGAGGAAAGAATACATGTTTTGCAAAAGAAAAAAATTTTATATATTCATCTGTTTCAGCGAACTTCTCCTTATTACTGCCATCTACAATAAATACTTCGGGTATTTGAGTTTGAATACTCAAACTATACAAATTATTAAATATTCTTACATATCCTCTAGATTCTATATCTTTAATTGCTATTATAACCGTAATATCAGCTTTTTTTGATTTACTCATCTTCTTATTTAATCATCTGCTTTACCATCTTTAAAAATATCATCTCTCTTGCGAAGAAACCCATCAATCAAAGTAGAGTTTTTCAGAAGTTTATCTATGGTTTCTATTGTTTTTCGCATCAACATATGATAAAAATCATAATCTTCAGGATCTATGGCATTACCAACATCTCCCTGAATATCTTTCATGTCCGGAAAAAGATCTACATAACCAGCGAAAGAAGGTTGTTTAGTCTCATAATCCTCATCTAATTCTACAAGCCTATGATGTAAATTGTCACGAGATTTTATGAGCCAGTCTTCAAAACTACTCTTAAAACTCCAAAATTTATCTTCTTCTTTATGAAGTTCACCTCGCTGGACCGCTTCTAAAAAACTCTCATATAACTCATCAACCAATGAGACTTCAACCGTTTCATCCCAAGTTTTATAATGATGAGCAATATAAGCTTTTAAAGAATTATATCCTTTAGCCTTCGCTTCCTTCCACATTTGAGAGACCAAATTTCCTACATAAGAAGAACCCTTAACTTCTTTTTCATCTTTCTCCTTCATAATTTCCTTAACTATCTGTCTTTCCTTTTTCTCATCAACATTAGACATTTTAACCTCCAATCTAAAACTTTTATAACTTATCCCATTTGTTCCAAAAATCTATCTGATACCAAATCATCCGAATTTTTTTTATTTCCTAAAGTAGAAGGATCCTCAGAAGCAAAAGAAGCAAAACTTTCCGTAACCTCCCCATCGATAGAAACGTCAGTAAATAAACTAATATCAAGTTCCTCCAATAAAGATAAATCACCTTTTAATTGTGAAATTTTAGCATCTAAAACTAAAGCAATTTTTTTCAATGAATTAAATAATTTTTGACCATTGGAGACCAACCAATTCCATATTCTTTTTAACTTCTCACCAACATCCTTAACCCAATCTAATTTACCATAAATCTCTTGAACTGAAGAAATACTTTCTTTTAATTTTTGTTTGGGTGCTATTCCCATTTCAGCTGGACTTTTTCCTAAAGGTTTGCCCTTTTCAAGAACTTCCCTCTCCAAAAACTTCTCCATACCTCTTGCTTCAGCCCATAGTTGACCCCAAAAATCCGGTTGGGCCAATCCAATCTTATTCAATACCCCCCCAAATTTCTTCAAAGCAGTATGAAACTTAACAATAGATAAAGAAGGACCACCAGCCTTCATAGATCCTCTTAAACGAAACACTATATCTCTAGCTTTATTGTGAATAGCAACTGAACTGTGCTTTGTCTGCAACAAAAACTCAGTGACATCATCAGCCATCTCAGCATTTTGTCCCCTAAGATCTTCTAATGTCTGAAATTCTTTTCCCTTTCCAAAAACAGATTCAGCTAGCTCTTCTTCTCTCTCCACCCGAGCTCTCTGCAATCCTTCTATCGTTTTTTCATAATGTTCAATTTTCTCGTCAACACTTAGCAACTTTTCAATTTCAGAAATACTTTGCGCATTTTCTTGTAATTGTATTAATTTTTTATAAATATTCTGTGCTTCACTTTTCAAATCTTTATATTCAGAGACATTCAATTCGCCCTCTTCACCGATCTCAAATTTTTCTCTCTCTTGTATGTCCTTTAAGATCTCATTCATAGCATCTTCCATTTCTTTTTTAGTGAAAAAATCCTCTTCATCAGCACCTATTTTTTTAATATGTTCTGTTAAGGTATCAAAAAAATTACACACGGATTTCTTTAAACCCATAAATTCCTCCTATACACTCTGCAAATGCTCCGCTAAAAACCACATTTCTTGTTTCTCTTGTCCATTATCACCAACAAAAAAAGAACCCTTTTCTAACTTAACTTTAACGAAAGAAGGAGTTCTATCTACAACAAATCCAACCTCTCCTCTCAAATATCTTTCCGATGGATCCTGATCCCAAAGATTTAATAAAACCCTTTTGAAAGCAACTCTATCATCTAGATTGAAATCATCAAATGTTAAATCATATCTTTTTATTAACTCAACTGACATAAACTTACCTCTCTTTATTTTTTAATTAACTTACTAATTTCCGAAGACACTCTCAGCGCCTTCTTCAACAGATTCTTTAATCAGAGCAAGATTATCCAATAAATAAGAACCAAAATCCTTAGAAGAAAAAACATTAGCTTTAAAATCATCTAATATTTCTTTCTGTTGTTCTTTAGTTAAATTAGAAAATTCTTCTTCAGTATCAATACCTTCTATGAAATCCAATATAACATCCAGTGTAACATATTCAATATCATAATTCAATATGATATTTGCACCATCCTCTACCTTCCAAATATACCCCTTCTCATAAAAATTAGCTCTCATCCTCTACCTCCAAATTGATAGAACAATAATTTAATAATACAACAATAATCAACTATTTTAAACTAAAACAGCATCTTCACTTATATGAAAATCCTTCCCGAAAAAGTATACAAAATTTTGAACAAAAAAAGAAAAAACTTAAATCAATAACGATAAACTATTCGACCTTTTGATAGATCATAGGGTGACATTTCAACTTGAACTTCATCCCCTATAGCTATTTGTATATTATGTTGTTTCAATTTACCTGCTAAATAAGCGAGAATAATACATTCATTGCCAGAAACCATATCCATTTCCACTTTAAATCTGAAATCTGGGAGACACTTTACAACCTTACCTTTTTGAGATATGTTTTGTTGTTTACTCATTTATTTTTTTCATCCCCTCCTTCTAATAAAGATTTAATTGTTGACTCTATATGTTTCAAATTCTTGGTCTTAAAATTATACATCTCTTCGACTTTACCTTTCAATACCAAATACATACAAGTAGTCCTTTTACCAACAGTAACCCTCCATTCCTCTTTACAAAATTTTCTACGAGTACTATATCGTGAACAAGCAAACTGATTATTAGCCAATCTAACAATAGGACCTGAAGGATAATTAATTCCCTGTACTTCTACAAAACCTTTTTCTTCTAAGAATTTGATAAGATCATCACTCATACCCAACCCTTCTTCTCCTTCTCATTCATTTATCAACCTCCAATCCTTTAATCAAAGAGTTTTTTAGTTTAAGAATAAAACAAAGATTATTTTTATGAGCTTCTTTATATCCCCGGTACAAACGACTGATTGACCGAGAAATAGAAAAAGTTTGTTTTTCGTTTTTTTTACAAAAATCAATTTCTTTTCGGATTTCTTTTTCCTTAGTGCCTAAGTCCCGGATTGCTTCAAGTATTGTTTTTTCGTGTTTCGTAAGGGTTCTTTTCCTGACATTTTTTATCTCCTAATTTTATAGAATAAGTCAACCGATTTTTCGGCTAATTCAAGACTTTCGTTTATTATTTTCTGACTATCTTTTATACCTGTTCTATACCCGGTAACTAACCCGGAAAGAAAACCAAGAAAAAAGGATAAGAATAGAGAAAATTAGTTTGTGTTTCATATTATATTTCCTTATGTCTCCAAAATATGAGCAATTTTTTCACAGAGCCTACTATCTTTAGGAAAACTTTCTGTTGAAATTCTGTTTTGATGGAATATTTTTGCAAGATTCCTTTTATATGCTTTTCTTCTTTTTATCTCTTTATTAAGCATTATTAATGTTACACCTTTTGGTTCTTTATTCATCTTTTCCCAAGCAGATGTTTCATTTTTATCTATCTCACATATCAATTCTTCTACTTTTTCTTTTTTCGTTTTGCCCTCCTAAGACTTGTTTAAGTTTCTTACTTTATTTCCTTACATTTACAAAATTCATCATCTTTCATAATTTGTCTTATTTTTTCTTGATTTTGTTTAACCAACCTGGTAGCTTTGTTGAGATCACGATTTATTGATTTGATCACATAAGTAATATCTGGGTCTAACATTTTATACACTCCTTTACATAATATCTTTTTCTTTTTATATAAATTATTAAAAAATGAGTTTCTACATCACAAATTAATCTCTTTTTTTCTTGTGGTGATCCATTAAAAAATTGTTGAAATAGATGTATCATCCTTCAATCTCCTTGATTTTATCTTGAACATCTTCATATTGGCTATCTCTTGAATCTGGGACTCCAAGATTTTTTTTGATTTTCTTTACTCCTTTGATTTTTTTCTCTAAACAGTCATTCAACTCCTCAACACCGAATTTGCGTTTGGTGTAGCCTTTTTCTTGGATAAGTTTGCCTAACTCTTTAGGAGTCCTATAGTTTGCCCTACTTATCATTATAATTAATTCCTCCAATTCCTTCTCTTTCTTTCCATTTTATCTTCTCCTTCATTTTGACTCCTTTTTAATTTATGCGACAAAAACCAAAGACCTGTTAATATAAAGCAAGATATACTAAGTATATTAGGTATGGCTGGATGCAACAGGATTAAAATCCCAATTATCAAATTCGCAAAAGCAAATATTAAATTAAACATCATTTCCCTCCCTAAGGGTTAAGGTTTATACTGTGTTCCAATCCGCTATCCGTAAAGATATAATACGCCTACTGCAAATGCTATCAAGAGAATATGATATAGAATTAACAACCATAGAGTTTTCATCCCTTACATACTTTTCCAATTTGTAATTTTACTATTAATGTTTGTACTGGTAAAAACTTATGAAAATATATATCAGTTGCTCTTGGAAAAAGATTAGTAATCCAATCAAAAATGAATCTGAGCGGCAAACCTTTAAAACATTTAAATCTTCTTTCGAGTATATTAAAACCAGTATCTTCAAAAGTGAAATAGCTACAATAGAAACAATGTTCGATATGTCTGTATGCAGTGTAAGAACTGAAATGTGGAACGATTATGTCTATTGTCGTACCATTTTTACCTATTCTTTGTAACTCTTTTAATAATTGCCCCCTTTTATGGATATGCTCAAACACATTATCCATGAGAATATAGTCAAAAGTATTGTCTTCGAACGGTAATATTGTTTCTAAATCCCAGACAACCACACCTTCCCCCGGTACAATATCTACATTCACAAAATCCTTTAAAATCTTTTTACCGCAACCGAGATTAAGTTTTTTCATTGTACCCGACTTTTTTATAAACTTCTAAAGTTTCAAGAGCCGCCTTATGCCAACTAAATTTCTCCGCTTGAATCAAGCCTTTCTCTATTAAGCTATCTTGTAAACTTTTACTATTCAATATTCGTCCCATCCATTCAGAGATATTTTCCACATTATAAGGACTCATTAAAAAACCTCCTCTCCCAACAACTTCGGGTAGAGATGTTTGATTGGAAGCGATAATCGGCACGCCGGATGCCATCGCTTCAAGGGCTGGAAGCCCGAAACTCTCCCATAGTGAGGGGAATACGAATAAATCAGAAGCGTTATAATAATGGGGCATATCCGCTCTGGGTACATATTCAATAAACTTTACCTTATCTTCGATTCCCAATTTTCTAACAAGGCGTTTATTATCCCTTCTGGATTTTCCGATTTTAACTAAAAGGGTATTCCGGAGTCTTTCGTTTAGAATCGCAAAAGCATTTATCAGTGTAGATATATTCTTTCTCTTTCCCTTTGCGGCTACACCCAGAACAATCTTTTTATTCTGTGGCAATCCAGTTATTATTCTTGACGCGTGTTTGTTTCTGGGTTTAAAATTGTCGTTTTTCCCGCAATGAATCCATGTTATTTTATTTTCTGGAAAATTGTAAGCTTTCAAGGTATCCCGATAGGAAGAATAAGAAATGCAGATTATATGTTCAGCATATTTAAGCCAGGAATATAGAAATTTCCTGCCATAGTAACCGATCGGATTCTCAAAGTACTTCTTGTATGGGAAATCGTGGTAAGTGATTATCGCCTTCCTGCCTTTAGCGAGAAAGGATAGATTGTGATTGGCGATATGACATAAATCATACCCACTAAGATATCTGTTCCATTTCAATGAATCAGAGTGCTTCAGAAATATGTAATCTATATCGCACAAATCTTTCAGATGTTCATACAATTGTGTTGCATATTCTCCCATTCCACTATGTTCCGGCTGGTCGTTTATAAAGGCTATTTTCATTCTTCCTCTACGAACCATTTTATCCCTTCATATTCCCGTTCTATCCACTCGCCCGGCAAGACGATTGACAAGAATTGCAGAACCCTATAAGCAATAGATATTGCAATGGCTAATAATATAATCATTCCTTAGTCTCAATCTCCTTGATTTCATTAACGACATAATCCCCTTGCATTCTCCTAAGTTTTTCAAGTATCCCTCTTCTGGAAATCTCATATCCGTTTATTTCTCTAATCAATTTATCTATCTCATCTCTTAATATTTTTGTAGCCTCAACACCGAATTTGCTTTTGGTGTAGCCGAGCTTTTGTATTCTTCTAACTATCTTATCCAATGAAAAATGGTTATATGGCGTTCCAAAATATCCAGTATCCAGAACATCTTTAATTTCATTAAATTCTGGGTCTTTTTGTTCTTTATTGGTCATTCTTCCTTCTCCTTCTCATCCATTTTCAACCTCCTCTAATAATTCATAAGTAATATCGAATATATCTGGTTTACAAGGAACTCAAAATCAAGTTTCATCCGAGGACTTCTTTGATATAATCCCAGCTTTTCTAAAGCAAGCTTTGCAATCCTGTCCTTTTTGATATTCTTCGGTTCCCTTTACATCTTCGCATTGGTCTTTGTCCACAAAAAGTATTGCTACTTTACCGCATAAAGAACGATGATCTTTACCGAAAATATGCCATATTTTCATATTGTACGGTTTAGCAAGGAATAAATCTTTCTTTTTATCCATATTTCCCTCCTAACTGTAAGGTTTGTGTTGAATGGTCATCTCTTTAATTTCTAAGTCTTCTGGGAACGCATTGCAAATACCACATGCCTCCTCAATACTGCATCCTTTATTATTTTCTATCATAGAAATTTTCCTAACAGATAGTTCTACTTTTTCTGCAAATTGTTTTTGAGATAAACCTTTTTCTGCCCTAAATTCTTTAATAAAACTCATTAAACCTCCTTTTTCTTATACTTCATTTTGATTCCTTGAGTTTTTTCTGCGCTTCCTTTAATTCTTCTTTGCATTCCACTACCTTTCTTCTATATTCTTCTTTTTGTTTGTCCTTATATTTTTTGATATAATTTTTATCAATCCTAAGATTGTATTCTTTAGCGCATTCAATAATATACCGAGCTGATGTATCATCTGTTTCTATTTCCGCATCGATATATTTCTGCAATTCTTGTCTTGCTTCTTCAAACGAAGAACATGGAACTGCTGTTTTCCAAGACCCGGAACCATCCTTGTATTCGTTTATACGCCATTCTAAATCACCTTTACTCTTTCCAAATAAGGTTAAAAGTTTCAGTATATAAGGGCTGTTTCCTGTATGATCCTCTTTGCAAACAAATTCGTCAAAAGTTACTATTCTACGCTCCCATTTCAACAAAGCGAAATGAGTTATTTCGCCATCAATAAACATATTTAGGTTTTTCAATTCGGAGAACTTATTGAATTTTTTCATTTTATTTTTATTTTCTTCTGTCGCTTTTTCTATTTCTGCTTGGAGTTTTTCTTTTTGTTTATGTAATTCGTTAACTTTTTCTTCCAGTCTGTTAACTTCAATCGTATATTTTAATTCAGGGGCTTTATCAAATACCTTTTCTATAAAGTATGTTTTAGAATCATCCACATATTCGTTTTCATATTCGTCTTCTGAATAGAAAACATCTTGTACTAAAAAACCATCTTTTATCTTTTTAATGACTTCAACTTCTTGACCGTCTCTTAAATATTTTCTCATTTCTCCTCCAATGTTAAATGCCCTTCTTTCACAGCCCACAACAGAAGCTCACCTGCGACTTCTTGGGGTTGTTTATGTCGTTCTTCATGTAATAAATTGCTGCATGAATCATAAATCCCTATTCGAACAACAGTATAAGTATTATAAATGTTATCTCGTTCATATCTCCTCCTAACGGTTAAGGTTTGTATTTAATTGTCATCCCTCCAATTTTAAATACCTTATTCATTTTTGCTCCAAATAAGACACTGCTTCTTCAAATAGATCAATCTTTTCATCTACTTCCTTAGCCTCAGTAATAGATTCAATAATTTGCATCTTCTTCAATATGGTCTGTATAAAAAAATAATCTATACTATCTTTGACCGCAATCCAATATGAATTAACACAGTTCTTCTGCCCAATTCTATGAATTCTGTCCTCTGCCTGTCTCATACGAGCAGGAGTCCAATCATATTCAGCGAATACAACATTGGATGCGGCTGTCAAAGTTATACCCTCTGAACTTGCTCTAATAGATCCCACAAAAATTTTAATATCATCACAATCCTGAAATTTATCTATAGCTTCCTGCTTCTTTTCCGCATTATATCCACCTTTAATACCTACAGCTATCTTATTATATTTAAGCATTAGCCTATCAAAAATATCTCTATGATAAACAAAGACAACTACTTTATTACCTTGTTCAACAATAGAATCAATATGTTCTTCCACAAAAGGCAATTTCTCCAACGCAACTATTTGCCTGTATTTTTCTATAAGTTCCAAAGTGTAAGAGCTAGCAGAAGCTACTTCTTCATAAATCTCAGTCAATTCTTTATCTGATTTACGTTTAGCCTTTCTCTTCAATGAAATAACAGAACTCATACTCCGTTGTATCTCTTGTTCCAGAACACTCATATCAAATGAATCAATATCAACCTCAATAACTGTACGAACTTTATCCGGGAGCTCACTTAAAACCTCACTTTTCTTCCGGCGGATCATAACAGAAGTCCTTAATAGTTGACCAAGTTCTTCCGTATTACTGGATCCCTTAACATCCCAAATATATCTTCCACCATCACGAGTAGGTATCCAAGTCTTGTGAGCATTACAATATCTATAAACATAATTATACCAAGAAGCAAAAATAGTCGGGTTTAACATGTTCAACATAGTAAAGGCCTCAACCGGTCTATTCAACACTGGGGTACCAGTTAAACACAAAACAGCCTCTATACTATCTTTCTTAGATAATTTTACAACCGCAGAAGTTCTCTTAGCTCTAAAATTTTTTACGTAGTGAGAATTTGAAACTAAAACTCCACAAGCAAAATAATTATGATTGTCTTCCACTTCTATGTTATAAACTTTTTTATGTCTTGAATAACCCCATCCAAATCTCTTAACACTTCTTCGTTCCAAAATCTCAACACTTTCCACCCGTGAAAACTCAACACCTTTTCCTTTCTCGCATCTATCCATTTCCATTTTTGTGTTCTGTGAGTTTTCCCATCTACTTCTATTGCAATTTTTGACGGTAAGTGAACAATATCTATCTGATAATAATTTGGAAGATGTTGTGTCAATTTGCTCCCTTTCAAACTTTCTTTTGCTTTCTCCCCCACTATCACTTTGAATTCCATCCATTCCTTTGGAAACCCCAATGCTTCTAAAAGAATTTTCTGTGGAACAGTTATCTTGGGTTTCCCCCCTCTTCTGATAAAAGATGGGTTGTTTTTGTGATATCTCCGAGATGCTTCTCTTGACCTCTTTCTGAAATCCGGATCTTGATTTAATTTCGTCCAAAATCTTGATGCCCCCATGTTCGGTATACCTTTTTTTACCTTGGATAGTTTTCGATTTCGTTCTTCTGTAAATATCTTTTTTCTTATTTCTGGTTGTTCCATTCTCCATATTGCCGAACAACTCGTGGAACAAAATCTTTGTTTTTTGGATGGAATTACAACAAAAAATTTCCCACATTTTTCGCATTTTCTTTTCACTCTTTTCCTCAATTTTCTCGAAATTTTTCTCCTTATTTCTGGTTGTTGACCTTTCCATTTGGCAGAACAACTCACAGAACAAAATCTTTGTTTTTTGTGTGAAGTTTTGAATTCTTTTCCACAAACATTGCAATATATAGTGTATTTTTCTTTTATCTTTTGATAAACTGCTTTGTAATAACAACCTCTTGAACAATACTTCTGGTTTGATACTTTTGGAATAAAAATTTTCTTGCAAATACAACATTCTTTGATCTCTTTCCAATTCTTTCGCTCTGACATATCCTTTCTCCTTTGTATATATTTTATGGTTTTCTGTGCAGACAAACTTCCCTTTAGAATGAATAATTTCAACCATTCTACTTGTTTGAATAAAAGATTTCCAATATTCAATTTTTTTAAATTCCAATTTCTTTTGAACTAAATTATAGGATAACACTTTAATAGATAATTTATTTTCCACTAAAAAACCTATAGACAACAAACCATATTCTGTAATAACAGGCGTTTCATAATAAAAACATTCATCTATAATCAACGTTTTAAAATCAATTTCTTTCAAAGCATTTAAATAACGATCTTTATATATAATATCATAATTAATAACAATAAAATCACCGTCTCCTCTAAATTCATCATTACTTGATACCACTTCACATGAATTATTTCTCAATACCCATTTCTTTATCTCTTTATACCAATTATATTTCACAGTAGCCGGAGTGATTACCAATACTGGTCTATATTCTGGGTGACAATTAAGATAACCTAAAGAAGTAATAGTTTTTCCAAGTCCCATATCGTCAGCCAACAACACCCTTCCATTAGCTATATCTTCTATAAATTCAATACCAGCAATTTGGAATGGATAATATACGAGATCCGCTGGAACAGGTACAATAAGATCAGAATGTTTTTTAAAAGAAGCTTCCATCCTTTCCTTTAACATCTCATACTTTATTTTAACCTCCTCCATAACCCCCGATTGAATATCAAGTTGTTGACCTTCTCCAGCATTCTCTTTAAGTAAATCTATATAATCATAGAAACGTTGTACATCCTTTTCAGTCATTATCTTCACTTTCCAAACTTTACGAGATTTAATATATTTTCGGACTGAAAATTCTTTCACCCGGGTTACAAGTTCCTGATCATAAGGAAAATCAAAGACAATAAAATCTTCTTCCTTTGTTAAAGTGGCATATATTGACATTAAAGAAACCGTGTTATCATCCTTTATCTTTATTCTTTTCATTTCACCTTATATACCCATTTAACATATAACTGATTATCTTTCACCACTCTTCTACCATCCATAAGGTTTCCCTCGTTATCGTCTTTAGGATCTAACACCACAGGTTGCCTTTTCAACTTACCACCACTTCCATCCGGAAGTTCCATTACAACTGTCTGACCTCTCAATATCTTTTTTTCTATGAGTTTCATAAATCCTTCTCAACCTCAATAGATATAGACTCTAAATATTTATCACATTCATCATTAAGACATCTTCCACTCACTATTATATCTTTACTTAAAGTATAAATAGCTGAAATATCTATCTTATTAGATTTACAATAAGGACAACATACCTTTCGTAACATATTCATAACTTTATCTTTCAACATAATTCACACTCCTTTACTCTAACTTCGCCAACTTCGCCATTCTAGCATCAACCCAAGAATATATACCTTTTCCTCTTTTAACCGGAGATCCACATTCAGGACAAATATAATCTCTTATATAACAACCACCAGCTTTCCTACCTACTTCTGCTATCCCCTCCCATTCACATTTAGTACAAACTGCTTTTATCGTCATAAGGTCTCCTTATATCTACACTAAAATCATATAATAAGGCATATCACCAGGCATAGCACTCCATACTTCTCTTGGAAATATACTCTTAACTTTACCTATTGCCATTCCTAGACAAAACAATTGTTCCATAATCTGATGCTCTCCGGTCCATTGTTTACCTTCTTTATCTACACAAGCATTAAGAAAAGACCAACCTCCACCTTTTTCCTTTCTAAATTCCTCTGGCAACTCCGATAATAATACTATTATCTCTTCCTTATGTTTTTTAATCTTTTCAGGTACAAAACCAAATTTCGCTACTATACCTTCTATCACAATCAATTCATCTATATTCACATCTTCTGTCTCAGGTAAACAATCCAAAAAAATTTCACTAACTTTTTTTGCTTCTAATTTCATTTCTTTTCTCCTTTTATATTTTAAGGGTACAGGGTAGGATTTGAACCTACAATCGTGACCGGGAAAACAAGCCTCACGCAGCTTTTTGGGCGCCTACCCCGGGGCATTACCAGATTCTGCCACCTGTACCATATTTATAGGGGGTGTCCATGTTTGGCCAATTCACGACCTACCCCCACTATTTATAACACGGAGTAGAGTGTAAGTGGTTCTCCTCAATATAATCTTCATCGCTTCTAAGCTTTCGCTCCACTCCAATTATATTGATGTGTGTCTCTATGCTAACGTCACCAACCCTACATCCGTGTAATTTATGATATAGAGGCAAAGGACTCTCACCCTTGCACGAATCAGCCTTTTTGCCACAACACACTTAGAGTCTCAAGAATCACCTTTCGGTTATAATCCCGAATAGGCTGTGTGTGGTGTGAGCAGCTACTATTCACATCTCACGGTATTATTGCGTCTGTGTCCGCCACTCTATATCATATTCAGTGGTGTAAGTGTAGGATCTTCCCCTACGGATAGATATGTGCGTTAGGAGGCCAATCCTAAGTTCTGCGGTTTACAGATGCTAACCTGAGACCCGGCACAAGGGGTGCTTCTATCTTACCCCGGCTCGTCAGCTGATCTATTCAGCCTACTCACACCATATTAAATTATAAAAGAACAATACTAAAATACTTTTAAAAACAGTTTAAAACCTTGCGGGCTTACGGTATCCCAACCTTTTAAGGGCGATAAACCCTACTATTTTTACACCCGCAAGAGAAACAAGCCTAATTGTTATTTGATTTTTGTAGGGTCGAACAGATAAGTTGTATTATCTCCATAAGTATAAGCGTTATAAATAGGGCATTCCTCTGTTGATTTTCCATTAAAACATTTTTCTCCATCAATTTCATGATTTTTACACAAAGCACAAGGCAATATTATATGTTCTCCTGTTTGTTCTATTTCTAATGCCTTGAGTACTTCTTCTCTTTTCTTACTCTTTTTCATATCACTCCTCCTTTTGGCTTTTTATCTATATCTATATTATAATCATTTTTTGCGATTTGTCAAGGGGGCAATTCACTTTTTACTCTTTAAAAAGTCTTTGCGATTCCATTTTTCTATTCTCCAAACCATATAAACCGACACTCAAAGCATCAGCGGTATCACTAATATCTCCCTTATATTTCCGATGATAAACATCTCCCTCTTTTTTATTCTTCTTATCCGGAAGTTTTTCAAATATATCAGGAAATCTTCTCAACATTTCTTTTTCTACCATTGCTTTCTTGTCTACATTTCTCTTTTGACTGCCAACAATATTTGTTTTAACCATCGACTGATTCAAAAATTTAGGAATAACTTCAAAAGTATCATAAAGCAAATATGCAAAACCCCCCAACACAAAAAATAAATCAACTATTGTAATTTGATTTGGTCCCTTTTTTAAAGGTTCTTCTATATAAATTTCACTCACCAAAATTGGATTCATTATCTTAAAACTTTTAACCGTGAACTTTATATCAACAATAAAATTCTCAATATTAATATAACAATACTTTTGTTCATCGTCTTTAAAAACAACCACATCAATGGGGTTGTTATTTTTCCACAAAACAGCTGCACCATGTCTCATTGAACAATCTACTGACAAAAAATAAAAATCCTTTTCTATCATTTACTTAAATCCTTCACCCTACGTTCTAAAGCTATGGGAGTCACACCACCAGCCACTCCCGGAACACTTCCTTTGGATCTACGACCATAGTTCAAAACACTACCCACCGCAAAATTCTTAGATCCAACACCAGGTCCAGAAACATTCTTTCCCCTAACAGTTTTCTGAAAAGAACCCATTCTATCTATTCTTTCTTTCTCCAAATGTTGTCTTGCTTCTGGTCCTGATAAATTCATCATCCTATTAGAAAGTATCGTACCAACCCCCAGATTGCTTTGATCTAACATATCATCAACCCACAGTTCATCCACCAACTGTACAAAACAATCAACAATATCCTGATAACCATAAATTACTAAAGGTTTAGTATTAGTCCCCGTAGTGCTATTGAGAGCTCTTAATTGAGATTCTAATTCCCTAACCATATCCGGTTGATTGGGAAGTTGAAAATCTCCATAGAGTATAAGACTCTTTGTTTTATCATAACATTCTTTCCGGGGCCCTTTCACACTCACAGTTATAAACTGTTTTTCAAACTGTTGTTTAATACGAACAGCATTCCAATGATCCATTCTGACAACAGAAACAGAACCAAGTTGACGCACCATATCATCCAAAAACATAGCTAGATTATCATTATCTACAATCAAACCCTTCTCAACATCTGTATCATATAAGTATATACCATCAACACAAATAATCTTACGAGGTTCACCCTCTGTCATCTCCTCAGAAAAAATAGTCTCTCTATGCCCAATCATAACCACGCACTTACAGTTCGATTCCGCTTGATCTATTACAACCACAGAGCTACCATTTATAGTATAATTCTTATTCGTGATCTCTTTATTAATATATTCTTTATTGTTAATTGTATGAAATTTAGTAACCACCTCAAAAATAGGTCTATTATTCGAAGGCGCCAATGAAAAGTCAATACCTTGCAAAAATCTACCGGCAATAGCTGACGGTATCGCCATATAACGAGCAACAGAATCTGAAGGGTATTTAATAAATCTATCTTTATATTCCACTGGAACCATAGAAGTTTTTTCCACTCGTTGACCTTTCTCATCATAAGTTGTAAAAGTAAAAGAGAACCTTTCTCCAGAATAAAATTTCTCTGGTTTTATCTCCCATGTTTTCTTTTGGGTTCCAATAACAGAATCCGAAATTTCGCTCTCTTTTAATTTAAGATAAGTCCAATCATGTTTACTATCCAAACGAGGAAAAGAAAAAATCAAACCAACATAATGCCATTCTCTAGAAGAAGTCGTTAACGTATCATATATCTTATCCGCATTATGACGACCTTTATCAGATATAAAACCGCTCGATTCGTCCATAACAAAAAATATAACATTCTTACCCTCAAAACTTTCATTCTTAGCGTTAACAGAATAAGACGTAAGGAGATAAGGAAAATCTATTCTCGTTGTTTGTATATCAATTCGGCCATCAGATTGAGATAAAGAGTTTTGAGAACTATTTGATTCATATACATCATAATTGTCCATGAAATACATTGAATGTTTTAAACATTCGGTCATTCTACTAAAATATTCTTCCTTAGCTTGTGGTCCAGTAGTTGCCGCATTCACCAAAGATAATTTATCATCATTAGGAATTCCAAACAGTTCATGAGGATCCAAAATTCTATCGTTTTCCAATAAAGTATATATGACATACAATTCAAGGTAAAAACCTAATGTGGATTTTCCAGAATTGTGATTTAACACCCCGCTTGCATCTACATAATTATGCGTTTCTTTAACTTCTAAATCATAAACATCATCAATTCCATCATATTCTATACTTTTGATAGATTCAAAAAATATATTCGGAGGATCTTCTCTTCTAATTTTTTTGGTCGACCATATTCCTTTATCTTCCCATCCCAAATATTTTAATAATTTTTTGCCCTCATATGATCTTCTAACTCTAACTTCATAACATATACCATATCTAGAATTAAAATTAGAAGAATTAATTGGTTTTATCCTCAATCTACTCTTTATACCTAAACTACTATATAATCTCTTCAAATCAAAAGCCAATTCCTTAGAGACTGTCGCATATCCAATCTCTGTTACTTTATTACCCCCAGCATTTTGATGATATATCCACCCATCACTTTCGATCAAACCCCTCAAAAACTCTATTCGACTTTTTTTAGAGAAAGTAAATATTTTTCTAGGTATAAATTTATTATAACAATTATGACCAAATAAACCATAAGAAATCAATAATCTTCTAAAATAATTATTCTTTGGTAAAACAGAATTAATTCTAAAAGTTGAACAATTATCTCTTTTTTCAATTTCTCTTAAAACCGCTTTTTTATTATCAACCACATTCTTCATTTTTTCTATTATAGTCTCATCTCCTGATATAAAACCAACGGACCCATCTCTACTAGAAATCATACCATCCCCAATCATAATTCCAAGAAACCACATATCATCTAAATCTGATTCGACCCCCGTTTCATATTCATAAGTAGAAGTTACAATATAATCACCTTCTTTTAAATCTTTTAACTCAACCCACTCCGCTCCAAATCTATAATTATATCCCCATTTTCTTTTTAAAAATTTGTGTGTTTCATTGACCTTTAATTCAGACCCATCAGCCAAAATTACCTTGTATATTTTATCTTTTTTTACTTTCCAAGGAATCGATGTCTTTTTCTTATTTAAATTACAAATAAGTTTCTGATTTCCATGAGGACCTTTCCATTTTGAACTAAAAGATAATACATTAATTTCTTTTCTATCTTCCGTAAACTCTTTAATTGTTTTTATTTCACCATTTTTCAAATCCAGCAACAAACTATCTCCACATTTACAACCTTTTCCCCACAACCCCACATATTCTTTAACAATTCTTTTTTTGTCAAAAATAGAATACGGATCCTCTCCTATAAGTTTATATACCTCATCATACATAAATTTTGTTCTGTGAGGTTTTCCCAAATAATTAGGACTTTCTACAAAAGTATGAAATTGTACTAAACTCTCTTTATTTAATTGTTTTTCAACTTTTTGAAAATTGTTTAACTTTTTCTCCCACGAATACAAATTATCCTCCTCCCTCATTCAAACCATATTTACGTATTCTCTTATTAATACACCAAACAGAACAACCAAATATAGCAGCTATTGCTTTCTTAGACATACCAGATTCTAATAAACCACTCAATTTTTCTTTCGGGATATTATATTTCTCAGGTGGTTTTTTATCTTTATACGCATCACACTTATACACTAGATCTCTAATCTTATATACACTACAATTCAATTCCAGTGACATCTCTTTATATGTTAATCCCTGTTCAATATTCATTCTTCTTATAATATCACAACTAATATCATCAAGATTCCTGACAAAATCAGTCATACGATTAACAAGTCGTCTTATAATATCATAAACTCTATTACCCTCCGGAGTGGAGACAATCATAGAATTCAACTCGTCTCTAAATTTAAACAAAGTATTTGATCTATTCAACAAAGAAAAAATTTCATCCCCTATCTCATCTATAATATCTAACAACTTACCATTGTTATAAACTAATTTATTTTGATTATCTTCTCTTTGACCTTTATTTATATATTGCATTTTTCAAAGACTTATGTTTCTTCTGTACTATTTGTTTCCATTTAAAATAATCTACCTTTCCCTTCCCGGATATACCTGTTGATTTCAAAACTGCTATAAACAACTTTTCATTGATATATTTACCTATATGTCCTTTCCTAGCCAAAGTTAACCAGAAATCCCAATCCTGCAACCTTTCAACGTTTACATCTAGTGGAACACCTCTATTAGCAATAGAAGTTTTTACCAAAGATACAAAACTAATATAATTTTCTGCATATAATCGCTTCAGGTCCCATTCCATTGCCTTCATATAAATCATACTACCATTCTCACCACTCCACACAAAATCAGAATAAACCAAATCACTATCATATTTTTTTATGGTCAACATCATCTTATCAATTCCATGAGGATAAAAAAAAATATCTGCATCACAAAAAATAACATAATCACTAGTAACTTCCCGGAAACCTTTATTCCGAGCATAATTAGCCCCCACATGAATAGAGAATTTTTTATATACATCTATTTTATCTTTCAATTCATCATATAAAGAGAGATCATCTTTATCATCCGATGCATCATCCACCACTATAATTTGCATTTCAACATCCTGCATTTCCAAAGAAGGAAACAGATTTTCTTTCAAATATTTATAATCATTATAAACTGGAATTATCAAAGAAACTTTATCTTTCATCTAGGATTCTTCTTTGGTATGAAATCTTTTCTAGCTAAAAGATCCTTACCTTTTGATAAAAAAACACATCTATTAAAATAAACAATAAGCATATGCATATTTTTATCAGTAACCTTTTTCAACAATATCCTAATATATTTATTCTTAACAACAGTAACATAATAAGGTCTAATATTAAATCTTAAAGCTATCTCTCCCCGCTTTAAATATGGTTCATACCACATACACTTAAAAATTTGAGCTTCCTTTTTTAAACTATGAGGTTTCAATTTGAAATGCCCAAAATCATTTAATATTTTTCCAATTTGATCTTCATATTGATGTCTTAAATAAATAAACACAAAATAATTTCGTATCCAACTAATCTTTCGCCATACAAAAGAGTTACCCCTCCCAATCAACCTAGCTATAAGAATACTACCCATACCTTTCTCTAATAGATATACAATTCCCCTAACATCATGGGGAAGTTCTTCTAAATTAGAAAGAAAAAATTTGTTTAAATCATCATTTTCTTTACCCATAAAATCACTTCATATCTACTTTTGCCTGATCAATAATATGTCTTAATTCCAATTGAAAATCTTTCACACACATATCTTGAACATCCGCAGGTAATTTCTCAATAAATACCTTAATAACAACATCTACAATACTTTCAATCAGTTGAAGAATCTCTTCCCGCCTCCTTTCAGAATAAAAAATACTGATCAAATCTGAAAGATATTTCCTATCTAAATCTAATAAATTCCTTAAATAATCTTTGTCTTCCTTTGTTCTAGCCTTTTTCACGAGAACATCATCCAATTCCTTTTCTATCATACTAAGTCTGCTTTCATAGAAAGTCATCAAAGCAAATTTATCAGCAATCCATTCTCCCCCTTCTTCTTTGGATAATTTTTTTATCTTATTCGAAAGATATTTGCACTTATTATCAATACTCTCTGGATCTATATGATTACGACAATTCTTGGGTCCGTCCGGGCTGTACATTACATAATTCCATTTAAATCCATGTATCACTGGAAGAGAAACAGATATACCATAATTTTTTTGTAAGACCTTTTGTATCTCCTGATAAGGTCTGCCCTCAGATAACAAATTTTCAACCTTTTTGGACGCTTCAAGATTCTGGGCAATGATATCACCAGTAGGCATATATCACCTCAAATCCACATATTCTACACTGTCTCTTAAGAGTCTCCACTTATTATTGGGAGCCAGATCAAATAAACAAACCCACACTTCTTTATCATTAACTTCTAAAACTCTACCTTCATAACCTTCAATATGAGAAGGATAAAGCACTTTAATAATATCATCCTTTTCTATTCTTCTAACTCCTTCTTTCTTGCTCATACATTCACTGCAATTTTTCATAAACTTTTTCATCTCATAGTCTTTTATACGATAAGTCTCCGGCTCTAAACTATACTTAAATTTAGAATTATAAACAAAATAAATATAAGGCTCCACCATAACCCAGTTCACCATTTTTGATGTACTAAAATCAGAGAATTCAACAAAAAACAAAGTAGGAAAAAGCAACTTCTTCATCTTTACCGACTCATCAGCTCGGCTGCCAACGAAATAATAAGGATAATAAAAAGTAAGAATATCCCGATCAATAGATAATTTTTCTTCCTTAATCCTATGCATTATCCTCATCTGAGAAAACGATTTCACCTTAAGTGATATCCACATTTGCATTTAATACTCCTTGTAAACGTTCAACATATTCATCGTCTATTAATTGTTCCATAGATTCAATTTTTCCCATATCATATAAAATTAAGTCCTTATATAAATTCCAATATTCCTTCTTGCTTATCTTAACAGTATCACCCTTTCTTATCACCTGTACATCCGGAGTTCTCTCCGGTATATCAAGAACATCAAAACCATGAGACAATCCTGAAATAATCAATGATTCTAATGATTCTTTTAATATCAAAGGATCTCTTCTTTTAACTACCATTCTTAAAGATATAACCCCAATTTTAGTTATAGGAATATAAATATTCCACATAGAATATGACAATTGCAAAAGTAAATACAATATCATTGAGTTAAAATGAAGTATAGGATCTTCCACAAAAATATTAATCATCTTGGATCTTTTTTGATGTTCATCATTATAGAAATTCAAATAGAAAGAATTAATAGTTCTATCATTAAGAACCCCACAAACATTCAAAACAATCCTTTTTCTATTTGTAAGAGATTCAATCAACTTCATTTGATATACTAGAAACCCCATGTTCTTTTTTAACCACAATTCTTTTATCAAAAAATTCACCTAAATCATGTTCATGAGTAACTACAAAAAAACTCTCCACATCAAACATCTTATCACCCAATAATTCTAGTACTCTTTCAATCCCCTTATCGTCTAAAGGATCTAACGCCTCATCAATTATCAACAAATTAGATCCTCCCAACCGAGAACGAAGCATTCTGTTCATCGCCAACATAATAACCAAATCTATACGTCTGCGTTCTCCGGCGCTACATCCGGTATAAGATTCAATCCAACCTTCAATATCAACAGACCATTTCTCTTTCCTGGTTCCATTTTTTAGAATCTCAAAAGGTTTAAACTCAATATGCAAACTCTCATCAAACATATAATCCACATATTCATTTATTAAATTGTTCAAAGTTGGTAAATACAATTCCAAAATGAAATTACTTATACCCCGGGACGAGAATCCTTCTTTCCAAAACTCATACACCCCAATATTAGATTCAATCCCGAAGACTTCTTTTTGTTTATTATTTTTATTTGTCTTTTTATTTTTTATATCTTTATCAATGCCCGATAACTCTACTTTATATTTTTCCAATTCATGTGTTTTCTCAAGAACAAATTTTTGCACTTTTTCCTTCTCCTCTTTAACACTCTCTAGATTATGCAACTTTTTTCCCAACATTTCAATATCTTTAGCAGTTTCTCTCCTAATACCTTCCACCGCTGATTCAATCTTTTCAACAGACTCAACATCTTCCTCAAATTGTTCTTTTGCTCCCTTTAATTTTTCGTCCAAAGAAGCAACTTCATCCATCTTATATTCACCACTTATCACTTGACCACAAGTGGGGCATCTTCCCTCCGTCTTCAAATCTTCAATCTCTTTCTTCTTATTCTCCAATTCGCTACATACAGACTCTTGTTTTGATTTTGAGAGATCGTATTTATGTTTTAACTGCAATAATTTATCTTTCTTTTCAGTTAAGTCATCTTTCTTCTCCCGTAAATCTTTCACATCCTCTTCCAAACCACTCAAATCAGAAGTTAATCTTTTCTCCAATTCCTGTTTCTCTTTCAGTTCATCTTCCTTAAAATCTTTAATCATATCATCCAAACTTTTCTTCTGATTTTCCAACAATTCTATATCCTCATCTATCTGTTCTATCTTAGTAATCACTCTTAATAGATCATCTTTCAAACCAGAATGCTTTGATACTACCAACTTTCTTGCACCTTCAAACATAGATAAACCAAACATATCTGACATAATCTCTTTTTTAGATGAATCAGATGCCAGAACAAAACTCTCAAAGACCGAACCAGAAAAACATATTCCATTTACAAATAGATTATAGGGTATAACCTCATCTATTTTTTTCTGAGTCTCATTCATATCCAAAGTTGTTTCATCCACACCATTCTTAAATAAAGAAAGAGAAGCGTTTTTACCCCTACTCCTTTCAACTCTATATTCATCTTCATTCTTTTTAAATTCGAAAAAAACAGAACAAGTGTCTTTACCTATTTTAATTACTTCGTCATATTTCAATCCCCTTAATGTTTTTCCATATAACGCAAAAGGAGGTAATTCAACAAATAGCACGCTCTTACCAGATCCATTAGAATTAGAAGAAGTTAAATTGTCCATATTTAACCCCTCGACTAAAACAGATCCACGATTTCTAAAATCAAATCCTATCTCATCAAATGACATAAAATTAGTACCACCGACTTTTCCTGCTTCAAACATTTATCCCCACCTCCTTCATAATCTCTAAACCTTTTTCTATACAAAAAGCTATCCTATCTTTATCTTCCATCTTAGCATTCACATATTTATCAACTATCTCACCCATAGGACACTCCTCCGATATTGACAATCTAGAGGTAACTTCATATTTTTCATATTCTTTATCTAATTGCACATTTGGCGACAATTCAAGATCACTGGTAACCAACTTATCCGGAACATTAATTTTATAATGATCTTTGGGATTCTCTCGCACTTCTGTCAAAACAAGATCTCTCTCTTTTTCGTTTGAAATCTTAATTTTCACATATTTTGGCAAACCTAAATTAATTGCTTCAACATCACTCTTCTTAGTATCCCAAATATATATATACCTGTTCCTACCCTCAGAGTCTCCAAAATCTATATGCCTAGCAGACCCCAAATTGAACAATTTATATTTCTTATTTTCTTTAACAAAAGGGGTATGATAATGTCCTGAAAAAACCATATCATATTTTGACAACAATTTCTCGGGTATAAGATCTTCTTTAACATTAAATACTTTCTCTTCCTCCACATCTATATATTGATGCAAAAATAAAATGTTGTTCTTTCCACTAGGAGTTTGCAAAAACTTCAGAACTTTCTTCTCCATCTTTTTTCTATAAGGTGTAAAATAACAATTAATACCATCTATCATCAATACCGTAGGTTCCTCTATAACCTTAATATTCTTCTTCAAATTCAAAAATTTAATTGAATTTGCACCCGATAAAAGAAACATATCATGGTTGCCAGGAATCATATAAAAGAAATCTAAATCCTCAAGATACTCGAATCTCTCTATTTCATTCACAATAGTATACAAAAGACGATGAGGAATTTTATACCTCTTAGCAAAAAAATCACCCAAAAAAATAATACCCCCAACTTTCTTAGACTGAAAAACTTCTAACGTCTTACTCAACCCGTCAAATCCAGATATTTCAGTTCCTAGATAACTCATATGTAAATCTGAAAATAAACCTATCTTCATCTTTTACCCCCAATCTCTTTTTTACAAAATTTCTTTATCTTTTCTAAAGTCTCCCATACATCTAATAACCCATTATCAAACACCAATTCCACACCAAAAACGGGGATAGTTTTACGTGATTTAATAATATCCATAATATAGTACTTCTCACACTCATCTGGATCTTCGAAACTTCTATACCTTTTTATATTAAAAATATAATCAGATAATGTGGAGAAAATATTACCCCCCCACATCTTCTCATTGGTCCTACCCACCCTTTTTTTAGAATCATACATTATTTTATTAACTACAATCAATAGCATCTTTTGACTGAATCCTTTCAGCGCCTCAAAAAAAAGGTTACGTTCATCTAAAGCTTCAAAAACAAAAATGGGATCTATTATAACCGCAATATCACCACATTGATACAACTCTCTTAAAATACTCAACAAATTATTAAAATCACTCTCTATTTTAATGACCCGTTCCATTGAGAAAGAAAAAGCTTCATCTTGTGTTATCCATATTCTTTCATTTTTAGGATAAACTGAGGCCAAAAAATTAGCCAATATAGTCTTACCAGAATAAGGGAGCCCAACAACTTGGACCAATCCGGTCTTTTCAATTAAACTCAACGGATGAAACAACTCATGTTTTATAGCCTTTTCAAAAGGATTCTCTTTTTGTATATGTAAAATCCTTTCCAAAACTATATCTTCACCCATATTCTACTCTATCACAGCCACATGACTTTTCATTTCTTCTCTTCGGTTTGCAGATATTGAAATTAAACAATCTTTCCTCTGCTCATAAGCTGCAACCACACCCTTGAGTATTTTATATCGACACTTAATATCTATGATATCTCTCCTTAATTTTATCACTGCATCAGTTTTATTTATCAACTTCTCCAATTGAGATTCTGTAAGTTTCTTACCAGATTTCACAAAACAATCTCTATATTTTGAATCTTTCTTGGCAATTAAAACATCCAAATCTAACACCAACAAATCAAGTTCTCGTTTTTTCTTGACACACTGATGAGAATAATAAGCATATTCCCCGGGTTGCTTTATTATCTCATCATTTAAATGAGATGCATCAATAACAAGCTTTTTCTTTATCTTATCAGAAAGTCCCATATATCAGTCACCCGTCAATATTTTTTCCATTTCGTCATCTAAATCTTCATCTAAATCGTCATCTAAATCTTCATCTAAATCGTCATCTAAATCGTCATCTTCTTTTTTCTGACTTTTTCTTTCTTTTTCTTTCGCTTTAGAGTCTTCAATAAAGCCCTGTTCTAACTCTCTATCATCATCCGATTCACTAGATCCTTTCTTTGTTGAAGGATGGGGCTCATCAATATCATTCTCATCTTCTTTCTGATCCCCATTTCCATCCATTGCATTGTAATACTTAGTTGATAAAGTTTTCAATTCTTCTTCACTCATAGGAGTAAAATCTAAAGGAGGCATTTTTTCAACTAAAGCATCTAAATTCTTTTTATTAAGCTTATCATATTGTAGCAACCGAGTCTCAGGAATTAAAGGACTGACTTCATAACTAGTTCTATTACCTTTCTTTATCATAGTCAGTTCAATATCGTGACCCTTTTTTAAATCAATAAGATCTCCATATTTTTCTGGATTACTTAAAAATGTCATCAAACGCTGGGAGACAGTTTTAGAAGCATACCAAATTTTAGGAGAAGGTAAAGTATCACTATCTTTAATCATCGTTTCTTCTTTCCTATCTATAACAATCCAAGCAGCTTTCAAAGAAGCGGATATAGACTTTGCAGTTTTTATATCTTTTTCATTCCCCGTAGCTGCTAAATCATCTACCAAATCACATAAAGGACATGACTCTTCTAAAGTAATCCTGCGACATAAAAAAGCAGATCCAAAAACTTGATAATGAAAACCCACCTTAACATAAGGCAATTTATCATTACCTCTGGGGATAATTCTAAGTACATTAGACCCCACTTCTGGCCTAAAACTATCGTACTTAGGAAACTCACCACTGTTGCTTCCACCAAATTTTTTCTCATCGGCATCTAATTTATCTTTCATCTTTTTTAAATCAAAACCTAAACCCATAATTTCCTCCCTTTACTTATCTTTTGTTATCTTTTTAACTTCAACCAAAACGCCTTCTTTGATCTCCTCTTTAGCATCTTCATCTTTGCAATTCTGCAACATTACTAAAATGTCAGTGGCATCTTTCAACAAACTAAACTTCTCCCTTACTTCTTTTACTGTGGTTTCGTCCATAATTTCCTCCTTTTAGACGTTAAAAAAGTGATTGTTGTTTACCGTTTTTAGATCCATCAATAGATTCCGGAAAACTCCATCCAAGAGCCTCATAAATCATATTGATATTTTTCTTCAAACGGTCCTTCATAGCAGTCCAATTAACATTGTATTCCCTAACCTTCTCAATATAACCATCAATATCTCTAAACGCAAGCACATCAAAATCTTCATCTTGAATATATAACCATTTTATCTTTTCCCCTACATTGAAATCCAAACCTATTTTCATTGAGTTCTTAATAGCTCGTATATGTATAGAATCACATTTATAATCAGCAATAGGTTTATTAAACCCACTTACAAAAGCAATATCTTCTAAAGGAAAAGTCTCATACTCTTTCCATATCTCTTCGACCCGGTAGTCCAATTCTTCCTTACTAACATCGTACAACACCATTTTAAAAAGTTCCATTTGAATATTTTTAACTATTTCTGGGGTAGAAGATCTCCTTGTTTCGACCCCCACATCATCTAACTTCTCCATATCTTCCCCTTCCCTCCAAGTAAGTAACCCAACATATCTCTTCTTCGTGAATATCAAGAGACTCTTGTAAAACTTCTCAAACTTATATTCAAAAGAATGAACTTTTATATTAAACTGCTTAATCACTTCATCTAAATTTTTATTCACAAGACTTTGTATCTTTTTACCCATCTCAATATAATCATCACACTCTTCTTTCAAAATTAAGTATAGAGCATCAGTATTGTGAACTAAAATTAAACCTTCAGAATCTACAAAGTTATGATTTCCACATACCTCAATATCATAGACTTTATTCTTTTTAGTTCCTATTTCTTCAATTTTATTTATTTTAGCGGGTCCTATACTATCAATTTCATTTTCTAAACAAGAAGAACTAACTGTTTTAATCTGAGTTATACTTGGTTTATCTTCCCTGTACTTATACGCAACTTCATTTATACTTTTCTTGGTTTTTTTAGTTTCACCAAAATCCATTTGTTTCAACAAAAAAGAAACCTGATTAATCAAAGAAGAACTTTTTGATGTAAAATTCACAAATCTATCATCTTTTTTCGCTGCACTATAAGAACCATCTCCATCAAAATATCCCTGTATAAATGCCTTCTTCAATTTATTATTTCCATTTAAAATTACAAAAGGAACTTTTTTCTTGTTAGAACCAACTCCCATCTTCAATCCATCTTGAAATAAAACAGATAAAACTTTAGAAACTATCCTATAATAATACATTTTTCTATTTGTTCTGTTATCAATACTTTCTATTATTGCATAATCTTTTTCCAATATATTATCAAAAAAGGTTTTCACTCGTATTATTAATTTTTTATTTTGAGAACCAAAAGATACCATCCATCTATTAGCAGATTCTTTAGTAGAAACAGAACCATCTGCGCACCAATAACCCAATATCCATGCAAAATCCTCACTCAACTTCCAAAAACGAGGAATCTTACAACATCTTCTGTTTTCATCCCCTATATATTTATACTCAGAAGATAAATCATCCAATGAACGCTTAATATTATTGTGGGCATAACTAATATGACTGCTAAGATTCTTGTAAAATTTACTACACAAAGGACAAACTCCTTTTCGTCCACCAAAAGATACGTTCATTTTATAACCTCTCAAACAATCATGAAAAAAATCTAATTGAGAAATATCTAAAAGATTCCCTTCTTTATATAATGGTTTAGAAAAGGGTATATCTAATAAAGAAACCAAAAAATCTCCAACTTTCAAATTACTTGCATCACATAAATCAATTAAACCATTAATATATCTATATACAGAATGTTGAGGAGTCACTACAGTCCTACCTCTATTAGTTGTAATGCGTAACAACTTACCTTCATAATCATGAACTATACCCCTTCTTATAGGAGAAAAAACAACTTCATGTTTTTCCTCGTTAAAACACAAAGTTTCATAATCAGAACAATCATCAAATTCTTCTACAAATCTTCCAATGGGAACAAATTCTATCTTTTTGCTGTTTATATTTTTAATTACAATCTCTCTATCATAATCAAGACTATCTCCCATTATAACTTCTGCATATCCACCTTCTTCCAATAATTCTTTAGTAGCTCTCTGTATCTGACGAGCAGTATACGTCACAGCCTCAAATATATCTTTAGAATAAAATCTTGAATTATTATAAGCTATATATCCTATCTGTGCATTGTTCAATGCTTTCAAAGCTCTTTGTTTCATATCATATTCAATATAAGCAGCACTCCCTTCTTTTTCTTTAAACATTTTCTCTTTCTGATCTTCTCTATTATCCTGAAACTGTTTAACCGCTCTAGGTAATAAACCAACGGGAGATCTCTTAAATCTTTTATCATCAACAATTATCTCACCATCATCCGATTGAGTTTCCGGAGATAAATTCAAGCTCCGAATAATATTAGGATATAAAGCCGTTAGATCAAGCATTATAACATTTCTGTATAACCCACTTTTCACATCAAATACTTCCGGCCCTTTCTTCTTCTCATTCTTCACCTTCTGTTTTGAAGGCAAAACAATCTTGTTCTCATGTGCCAATCGTAATAAGGAATTGTCCACCATAGTCGCATAAGATAATGTATCATCAAAAGTTGAGTGAGAAATCTTCCTCAAAGCATCTATATATTCAGTAATATGATATTTTGCTTCAATACCCACCATCAACTTAACATCTTTATGATTGTACCTAACAAAAAACTCAGGATCTTCCTTCCACATTTTAGTTATTTCAAGAGGAGAAAGATTTCTTTCTTTCCCTTCACCCAATTCTGTCTTACCTATATAATCTAAAGAATAAGAACTTCTTTCCCCATGTAAAAAAGCAGATAATTTTTTATAATGAGAAAGTAAATCTGCTAAATAAATTCCTGCCAAATTTATACCGTATCTTTCATTGTAAATACAATATTCAATCGGAGATAAAAATTTAAAACTCTCTCCTCCAATCCTATTATAAAGATAAGGGTAATCAAACTTATCTGCATACCAACCCCACCAAATATCTGCCACATTCTTCCTCTCCCATATCATCCATGACTCAAGCATATCTTTCTCGTTATCAAATAAATGAATCTCCGTATCAGCTAAATCCAAAAAAAGTTTTTTAACCCTTTCATGCCAAACAAAAACATGATATTTCTCTTCAAATGAATCATAAACAGTATTGCTCAATATAGAATCTTTAGCCTGATCTACATTCAGACCGCCACCCTCTGAACGGATTTCAATATCAAGGAATCTTTTCCGGATAGATTCACTTTCTATTTCATCAACTTTATCTATAAGGAAACGATTAGGATAATGTACATCTGCTTCAAAATTTTTACCATAGAATTTTCTGGTCTCATAAACTTCATAAGGCTCCTCACACATAACTCGTCTAAGTTTCTCACCATAAATAGAGTTATATTCTCCTTCCGGATCAAGAACATAAAAATAAGGTCTAAAATCATCAATCTCTTTTATCTTTAACTTTTTATCTTTCCGATAAAAACAATAAATAAAAGAACTAATAGCAGCTACATTATTTATATTCACTATCTATTTTTTCTCCAACTCAGTATCAAATACCATGTTATCTATAAAATCCACCAAATCAGATAATACAATCTTAAAACTAATTCGAGTTTCTTTATATTCTTTACAGGTTTTTTTTGTCTCAACCCAACGATTAATATAAGGTAAAAGGCCTCTAGAAGAATATACTGTAATCCTTCCCTCAAGATCCCGAGTAAAACTTCTTATAAGCATTTTAGGATAAGTATTTATTTTCACACCAGAATTAGACTTCTCAATACCCCCCGTAACCCTTTCCTCAATCCTCTTCAATATTTCATCATCTTCTATTTCTTCTTCTTGGGATAACTCCAATTTACTCATATGAAAAATTTCTTTTTCAGTGCTCTCTACAAAAAAAGCATGCGCCTCTTTACAAGCTTCTCTTATACTACAAAGAGCACAATTTTCTTTATCTTTACTATTAAAACCAATTCCAAAACATTCATTAGGATCATATCCAGTTTCCGTATCAACAACCTTCATAGGCTTGTCATTATCCAACCATTCATTCACTCTTATATCAAACTGATCTAAAGCATCGGTTCTCTCTTTCTGATTTAAAAAATCCCTTATCTTCTCATCTGTATCCCCATATTTATAATGTATAAAATCAAGTTCTTTTTTGGACATTGACCATTTACTCGACATTATTAATACCTCCTATTTCAATATTTTCCTTTTCAGCAAAATGTATCACTCCCTGAGATGCCATGTTCTTTATAGAATCAGCATCCATTTCTGATAAATCAAACAACTCATTAAAAGACTTCTCATATGATCCTTCGCTCAAACCTATAAATACAACTTTACCATTTATTGTTATACCGACAGTTCTACCCACCATAAGACATCTCGTCCAATATCTCTTTTACTTTAGACACAACTACCGGAACATGAGTAACAATCGCATTTAATACATCATCTCTAATAGACTCAAACTCTTCTCTATCATCGGTACGAGAGATCAATACTTTAACATTTTGATAATTTCCAAGATTAATCGTGGTAGTGACACCAAAAGTTTTATTCTTTAAATCCGCCATTTTTTTACCTCCAATTAGGTTATATCTTTCAAACTTTCTTTCAAAATAAGTAGATATTCATGTGACATATTGTCTCTTAAGAATTCACAAAAACCTTTCATATCTAAAACATTCAGCAAACTTCCTTGGACTAATAAATAATTAACTCCTTCAATCTGTCTAAACACTTCATTAATTGCATCCGCAAGAATTATAATTTCATTCTTTGGCAAAAAATTAGCTGCAACAAAAACAACTAAATCCTTGTCCTTAAACTCACATACTTGTACTTCTTTAAGATCTATCACCATCTCTCTTAAAATTTTTTTAGTTTCAACTTTCATCTACTCTCCTTGCACATAATTAACCAATTATATACAATATTTCCTTTTTGTCAAGAGGTTTCCTCAATACAATCTTTTAAATATTTATTCACTTCATCTCTTCCTTTCTTTATCAACAGATCGTTCATATCCCCCTCTTTAGGAGGATCAAGAACTCGTACATCTACAATCATTCTCAATTGTTCTTTAACCATAACCATTTCTCTCTTTCCCACATCGGAATCCAACATTAAATAAATCTTTTGAATAGATGTCTGTTTTAATTGATCCACCTGTCCTTTACTTAAAAATTTTCCCATTAAAGCAATTGCATTGTGTCCCACACTCACAACATCTAGATTTCCTTCAAACATAAAAATTTCATTATAAATTTTTGCATTATGTAGATTATATAAATAATTCTTTTTATCAGCTCCCTTAGAAAAAAAGTATTTGGGGTTCATACTCACATCTATCGCACGTCCTATATGAAATACCGGAGTCCCATGTAAATCTTTAACCGGTATAATAATACGGGAATCTTTCTCAGAAAGTCTTATATCAAATCCAATAGAATCTTTCCGAGTAAATCCTCTACTTTGCCAATATTTTCTTGCTATCTTTCCAACAACACCCTCAACTTCATATAAACGAGGATACTTCAAAACATTATAAACATCCTCTTGATTATTTTCTTGTTTCTTTTTTGGCATAGTCTTTTCATATTGAGATAAATCCACATCAACCCTATCAGAAAATAAATCAGTAGCATACTTTTCCCCATTGTGACCTTTCAAATAAAAGTCTCCATCTCCATTTATATATCCCGAAACCCCACATCTAAAACAATGAAAAACCTTTTTATCAATATTAACATATAAATGATATTTAAAATCCTTATCCTTTCCAAATATCATACAGAAAGGACAACAAAACCTGTTCTCCCCCTGCATACCGGCTATACTCTTACCCAAACGAATGATCATCAATCTACCTCATCATCCTCAATAAAATCTGATTTATCTTTCAATCTCTGATATTGATATTCAGGTTGTATTATCATCTTATCATTTTTAGACTTTCTACCTCGTTTACACTTCTTGGCTACTACTTTCAACAAATCAGATTGTTTAGCATAACTTAAGCTCAAAAATATATCAGCTATTTGAGCTATTCTAATACTACCCTGAGTATCTTCCGTCCCCGGTTCTCTCCCATAAGACTTTCTAATACTTTGTTGAGCAGTCCATATAGCTAAATTTTCTTGCTTGGCTATTCCACTTAAAATCTCCGCATTTCTACCCAAATGAAACCATCTTTCAGAAACATCACGATTTTTAGGGGTAGCTATAAGATCCAAATAATCCACCAAAACTACTTTTGGTTCTAAAAGTTCACCATCTTTACCCCTTTCATTCTCTTGGAAATATTTTATATCATCATGAAGCACATCAACTGAAGCAGTATGAGGAGGTCTATAAACAACAATAATATTACCCTTCTTGTATTGATATTCCACCCTCTTTTTAAATTCTTCTCGATCTTTATAAATTTCATCTCGGTCCATCAATGACACTCTACTATCAATCCTCTTTTTCAAATTAACATCTGTAATCTCAAAACTAAAATAAATAACATCATGACCCGCCATAGCCGCAGCCACCGCTAAATTTATAAGAAACATACTTTTTCCTATTTCAGTCTCACCAACAACAACCCCAAGTTCCTGAAGTTCTATTCCCCCTTCAAGCCAAGAATCTAATTTTTTGAACCCAGTTGAAATTTTTGGATTTTCTTTTAAATATTCTTCTTTCTTGTAATCAACAAAATAATTTATAAATCGGAACTCATCAGCTATTGAACTAATACGTTGTAACTTTCCCAAATATTTAGAAACATCATAAACCCCTCTATCAATATCATCCCCCAGTTCCACCCACATTTTCCGTGTTTCCTGCATTCTAATAAAATCCAACACCATATCTTCAATCTCTTCCTTATTCTCGTCATTAATATCTTCCTCAATAATCTCATCAATAGAGGATAATATTTTTTTCTTCAACTCCGGGATCTCTTCGTTCCCCACATCAAATTGTCCCCCACAATTTCTTTGTAATGTAGCAAAAGCAGGAACTCTGTGGGTTTCATACAACCTCTTTTTTATATACCTGAAAATATGGGAATGAATATCATCATTAAAAAGATAGTCGTTCATCATCTCAATATATCTTCTCTTACGATATTTTATTATAAAAGAAATTAACTGTCTCTGAAAATCTAAATCATATTTATATTTGCTCATCTAAAATAACTCCACCTGTACTCTGCTTGTTCTTTTTCTAGCTATTTCCACATATTCAGGATATAATTCAATGCCTATAAAATTCCTTTTTAATTTTTTACAGGCTATCGCTGTTGTACCACTGCCAATGAAGGAGTCAAGGACAAGTGCGTCTTTTACGGTTACAAGTTTCACAAGATATTCCATTAGTTTAATTGGCTTTACTGCAGGATGATAATTCTTCGATCCATTTGTTCTTCCCGCTCCTGCTCTTGGACTTTTTAATCCTGCACTACCATTTTTTCTATCCGTACATTCTCCTGCTGTTTTTTTCTCCAATTCCTCGCATCCCATATCCCTTTCGCTTTTCGAGGCTTTCGGACAATAAAAAAAACGGGCTGCGGAACTACCATCCATATCATATCTATTCGCATTTGTCCCACCCGTTCCGAACATTGAACCTTTACCTTTTGCCTTGCCATTTGTTGCCACACCCCAACCTTTTGAAGTATTCGGGAACACCTTCATCACCTCATCGCTGCCATCGTGGATAATATTTGCAGGGAAGCGACCTTTTGGAGATATAACTTCTGGGTTATCGCCTTTATTTTGATTCATACCCCAACCATTTTTATCATCTTTCTGAGAACGATTCATTGTCCTTAATTGTGAAGCATCTTTTATTGAATCAATCTCAACCCTACACTCATCAATATTAATTCCGCCTGTTCCCCATTTAAGCACATTCTCGGCGACTGTCTTTTCGCTTAGTGGTTTCCGTGCCATGCATACCGGCTCGTGTGCGGGTTTTAAATTTGTACCCCATCCTTCCCATTGTTTTGCTTGGGAGGTAGTGGGGGTTGTTAAATTAAATTCTTTTTTACCTGCAAAATTTGCAATACTACCTGCCGTTAATCCTGCTTTTCCTTTCCCTATAACTTCTCGTTCTGCCTCTTTTAAATTTTCAAATGGCAAATCTAAAAAATTTTTAATTTTATTATACTGTTTAATAGTAATATTCTGAGTTTTTTGTTTATTCCATAACCAACCAGTAGAATTACCATTTTTACTTGGAAATAACATTGTTAATTCTTTTCTACTGATTTTCCTTTCATCTGCCACTTTTAAAATGTAATCAATAAACCACGATAATGATTTTCCGCCTTGTTTATCAACAGCTTTTGATATATCTAAACTTTTGGGGAATCCTTGACCATATATCCATTCAATCATATCCCGTATTTCAAACCCTGCATCCTCAATAGCACAAGCCATTCGATGATAGGTGCGAGCCCCTCCAAAAGATAAGAGATAACCACCAGGTTTTAATACCCGTAAACATTGTTTCCATAAATCCACATTGTAAGCAATACCCGAATTATCCCAAAGCTTATTCATAAATCCGATTTCATAGGGTGGGTCACAAATAACACTGTCTATAACATCATTAGGGATATCTTTCATTACTTTTATAGAATCACCACATATAATCTTATTTATAAAATCAACTGGATATTTCATTTTAATATATCCTCTATTTTATAATCAGATATTTTTTTAAGAGAGAGTCTTGTCTTCCCACCACCCTTCCCATTACCAGCTATAAAACCATTTTCAGGCAAGAAAAACATTGTTTGTTTTGCATCTTTGGCTTTTATATATCCTATCGTTTTTGTATCAATAGCAACTACTGCGAATATATCAACATCATCTTTTTCATAAAATTTTCTTCCACCACTTCCACACCTTCTTATGTTTATGGTATATTTATCTGTTCTTTTTTTCCTCTGTGGAACTGGTATGGGTTTTCTTGTTGTTTTAACTTGGACTTTATAAAGTTTATCTTTAACAAAGAGAACAACATCATAATGGAGTCCTTGTTCTGATAGAAAGGCAATATATCCTTTTAATATAAGATCGGCACAAACAAGATATTCTCCAACTTTTCCTATTTGTAAATCATTTATTTTGTTCATGTATTTTATATTACACCCTCCATGTATGTTTGTGTATGTTTGTAAAGGGTCCGTTATTATGGCATCCACTGAATTGTCATCTATCTCTTTTATGATTTCGAGACAATCACCTTGATAAATTTTATTTATTTCCATTATCCATTTTCTTCTTTCCAGGAACCAAAGCCTTTACTATCATCACTTTTTTTTCAAGCATTTTTCTCCTTTTCCTGAATAAATTTGTTCCAACCACTTTCCTCTATCGTATGCCTCAGACGATGATACTGAGATACTATCTTCCCAGATATATATACACTCTCGAAATAGGAGCCTGTGCTAAAAGAAGAAAAAGATTTAATATTATAAAACCCATATTTCTGAAAAAACCGCATACAACTTGCAAGATAAGGAGAATTTCTTCCCTCTATAAAATATTCAATTATTTTGCTCTCGGGCCAATCCCTCATCTTTTCTATTAATTTCTCAATCAAGGTTCCTACTTTCTCGTATATCAATTTTCTCGGGAAATTGGACAACACTTGCCGGTTCAAATTTTTCCACAAAAGCATACGGGATAAGAAATAAATATCCGGAAACATTTCATTTACCTTCCAACTTGACTGAAATGCAAAGTCCATAAAACTCCTGAGATCAAAAGAATGATTACCAACATATTCAAAAACATTCCTTGCTTTCTTTTCTGTTATAGCAGTATATAATAATAAAGAATAGATATCTTCTACATCACATAAAAATGTATCTTCAATATATTCTTGATATACTTTTATGAAATCATGAAAATTATCTAATTTTATTTCTTTTTCCGATTCAAGAGAACAAATAGTAACTTTTCTCATCTGACATTCTTCTCCCTCAACAAAATCTTTTTATACGGGTGTACCATATATAACAAACCTTCATCTTCATAATAATGCAACATCAATAAATTTTTGTGGGTAGAAATGTTTTTAATTACTTTGAAAACTGTATTCCTCAACTTTTTATTTTTGATTTTGGTAAAAAAACATTTATACTTCTGATAATAAAAAATACTCCAATCAAAAGACTTATTCTTTCTACAACATTTTATTATCTTCATCCCATTTAATTTTTTCATCTGTTATTTCTGATATAAAATGTTAAGAAATTTGTTTGGATTTAAAAGGGGTGGGGAGAAGGTAAAACAAATTTCAATTTGGGGGGGTTGTGAAGTATGGAGGTTCAAATTTGGCAGAAAGCTAAGAGCTTTCTTATTCATTATATTATTACTAGGCCCCACTAGTTTACTTATTATATATAAGCTATATAACACTATAGTATATAGTGTAGTCATTACTATCGAGGTAGTGAATGCATTACCACTGTTCATAATAGTAATGAATGCACTACCTTGTTTCACCGTAGAAACTTATTCTCTGTTCATCCTCACTAAGTATAAGTATATCAATGTCTTTCTCCTTTATTTGATCTATTTCTTGATTTATATATCCATGATCATTAATCTCTTTAGCTACTTTTATCATATTTCTTTTGCACACATTAAAATCTTTCATCTTAACTTTACCTCCCTTTAGTGAAATGTTTTAAAAAACATATATTTTAGTATATCATAGTTTTTAATTAAAACACCAACAAAAAAACTCAATGCAATTCCTAAACTAATAAATAATAAATAAAGAAACTTTTCGTCATGCTTTTTACTCATTTAATTCTCCTTTTTCTTTTTGATCTGATCTCTATATATAAATATTTCTCTCTTGTTCCAAAGTCGAATTTTACATCTTGTTTTATAAGTTTTGATACAAATACCTGCTCGTTCCCTTTGATTCTGATCATAAAAAGATATTATATCCCCTGGGTTTGGGGATGGTGAATTTTTTGTATCTATCTTTTTAATTTGTCTTCTCATAACGATTTATACACTATAACAAATATTATCATTTTGTCAAGAGGTAAGTTTTATAAAATCTCTTTAAACGCATTTTAAGAGTCATAAACGCATTCTACCATTAGAATCCATATAAGATAGACTTAATCTCGTAGAAACAACACCTGGATTAGTTTTATATACTTTAAGATGGGTATAGAGAGTAGCTCCTATGATATGTTCATTCACCAGAACTTTCCTTTTCTTCTATATAGAGCATAAATCTTTTATCATCTTCCTTGGTACAAAACTTTTCAAACAAATGTTTCATCGCAAGTCTCTCTGAAAAACAGAGATCTAAATTTCCGGCTTTGATCTTTTCTTTGGCCGATAAAGTACTTTCCTTTAGTGTATTATGTTCCAATGTTCTCCTTTTTATTTATATCTTAATTTGATATATTTCAAACAGGGTATCTTCCAAATATTTTTTAGTTTCAAGTTGAAATATCATTTTATCTTTATTTTTCCTATACCATTCTATTGTGAAATTCTTTTTTTATTTTGAATATAATACATTTTAATTTGTTCTCTATGATTTCTACGATATTCTTTTATTTCTTTTTTATGTGTTTTACGATATTCTTCTCTATACTCTTTTGTTTCTTTTTTGTATGTTTTGCGATGTTCTTTCGCATAACAAGAAGCACATAACCCTAAAGCATTATGAGGTTTTAATTGATTGCATTTTTTACAAAGTATTATTTTTCTTTTTCTCATTTGACTTCTTATTTCTAATTTAATAATAAATTCTCTTTTGTCAAGTTTTGATAGTGGTTCTTTAATTGGTACTGGTTTTATTATCTATAATTTTTTGAAATAAAAAAGCCCGTCATCTCTGGCGGGCTTTCAAGTGAAAAGACATTTAATTTTTATTTATATAATCCAATGCTTTTGCGTGTGTCATAAATAACTTGTTGTCATTTTCTGTCTGATAAAATTTCCTGACTCCCCACCATGCGACTCGTAATCTCTCTATTCCCAAGTCATTATATCATTCATAGTATTTCGTGATTGTCCAACTTCCCATCCGCATAGTACTCTTATCCGCACAATCCATATTTGCCTCCTAAGCATTGAAAAAGTTTTCCCAATGTTCGAAGAGTTCGCCTACACCGTTTGTGATATGTTCATCTATACCGGAACCAGTAGCATTTCCGTTTTCGTCTTCTACTCCAATATACAACCTACAAATATAACTATCTCCATTTTCAGAAAAAGAAATATAAGGTGAATGTGTTGGATTTTCAGAAAAATATATTTCATGAAAATTCCTAAAATCCTCTATAGCCTCTTTTTCTTTTTCTTCCGTCCACATTGTTTTTGTTAATTTCATTTCACCCTCCAGTAATGGATTTTTCAACTCTATCAATATATCGAACTGCACATCTAATACTACTTTCTGCCTGTTCTATATCACTCTCTTCTTTTTTCATTTTTTCCTCCGTTTAGTTTTGAGTTCCACATCTTACTTTTATTTTCTTAATCCTTCACTGAGTTTTTCAAAGAGCTACTATATATAAGTACAAGTTTTGTTCCACTTTGCACAAACACCCCTTCGCAAACTCCTTATTTGCAAGTACTTTATTTTTTTCTTTTTACTCTTTTTCATCAAAAACCCTAAAATGTAAAGAAGTCTTGATTTGTGTAAAATACTATACATCTTGATACACCATGCAATCCTTTGATTGCAAAGGTTTGAGCCAATTTTCAAATGTGTCAAGTTTTATGACACTTATAAACGCTTAATTATGGTAATATTTGCTTAAAACAACATTCTTAAGTCCTTATATTACAATAACTTATTTTCATACGGGCTTAAA